>Ga0209292_1005061_pt1 | contig 13605 bp, 8 predicted proteins | sample GOMGulsemesocosm_2_FD_184634 | JGI IMG/M metagenome (GOLD analysis project Ga0209292, IMG submission 184634) | Methane-oxidizing microbial communities from mesocosms in the Gulf of Mexico - GOM9C Gulf of Mexico (SPAdes) (version 2) | ecosystem: Environmental > Aquatic > Marine > Cold seeps... | reverse complement strand
TTTTGAAACTTCATCAGTTACTTGTTTATAATGATTTCCTAAAGGGAACACTAAACGTTTTAAAATGAAGGCAAAAGATCTAGCTGGAAAATTATCAAACAGTCCCTCAAATGCCTGCCCCATTTGGTACAAACTATGATCTAATGAATAGTAAACAAAAGGTAAGTCCGACTGTTGTCGCCCTTCATCTTCAAACCTTTTTAGCACTGCTGAGGAAATATATAATTGACTTAATACATCACCAAGTCTTGCCGATATCATTTCTTTACGCTTAAGATCACCGCCTAAAGTAAGCATCGCGACATCAGTACAAATCGCTAAAGAACGACTCATCCTATTAAGCTGTTTGTAATATTTAGATGTGGGGCCACTTACAGGTGATTTACTAAACATAGCTCGGGTTAAACCATGACCTAATGCTGCAGTTGCATTCGTGATTGCAAATACAATATGTTTCATCAACAAGTCATCAAAGTCATGTAAACCTTTATCAAAATCAACTTCACCTGCTGCTGCCATCTCTTTTAGAACATAGGGATGACAACGCGTGGCACCTTGACCAAATATCATTAAGTTACGGGTTAATATGTTAGCGCCTTCAACTGTAATGGATATTGGCATGCCCATATAAGCATGCGCTAAATAGTTATTTGGTCCTAACTGTATGCCTTTACCTCCATGAATGTCTAATGCATCATTAATTACCGTACGACTCATTTCTGTCATATGATATTTTGCGATAGCCGTGACAACTGATGGGCTTACTTTTAAATCAAGTGCGCCTGCTGTCATAGTTCGCATCGCTTCTAAGCTATATGTAAAGCCACCAATTCTCGCTAGTGATTGTTGTACACCTTCAAATTGACCAATTGATAAGCCAAACTGTTTACGCACATAGGAATAAGCACCTGTCATTTTTGAGCAGCCATGTCCTGTTGCTGTGGCCAATGCCGGAAGTGAAATACCACGGCCAGCACTTAAACATTCAACTAACATTCGCCAACCTTTACCACCAAATTCAGGTCCGCCTATAATCCAATCTAAAGGAATAAATACATCTTTCCCATATGTAGTACCATTCATAAATGCCATCGCCATTGGGTTATGGCGCTCGCCAATTTCGACACCCTCATGATCTGTTGGAATTAAAGCGCAGGTAATACCGATCTCTTTTTTATCTCCTAATAAACTATCAGGATCAAACATTTTAAACGCTAAACCTAAAACACTCGCGACTGGCGCCAATGTAATATATCTTTTTGACCAATTTAGACGAATACCTATAACAGTTTTACCTTCAAACTCTCCTTCACAAATCACACCCGTATCTGGAATACTACCCGCATCAGAGCCTGCTTCTGGTCCTGTAAGTGCAAAACAAGGTACTTCAGTACCCTTTGCCAGTTTTGGTAACCAAAAGTCTTTTTGTGCTTGCGTACCATAATGCATTAATAATTCGCCCGGTCCCAAGCTATTAGGCACCATTACAGTGACTGCCGCACTTAAGCTTTGGGTTGCGATACGAGATACAATTGTAGAGTTTGCTATCGCTGAAAAATCTCGACCGCCATATGACTCAGGAATAATTAATGAGAAAAAACCTTCATCTTTTAAATATTGCCAAACTTCTTCTGGTAAGTCTTTATCTTCATGTACGATTTTATAATCATCTAACATACTACACAGTGTATTTACCTGCTCATTCAAAAACGCGTTTTCTTTCTCTGACAAAGTCGGTTTAGGATAAGAGTGCAATATATTCCAATCTGGAGAGCCTTTAAATAATTCACCATCCCACCAAATATCACCCGCTTCCATTGCCTCTCGCTCTGTTTGTGATAATGGAGGTAATACTTTTTTAAACATTTTAAATGCAGGTCGCGTGATCAAACTCACTCTTATATCTTTGACTAAAAAAATAATAATGATAGTCACTAACAGTAATAACAAAATTGACATTTATAATTTCCTTTTGAAAAAATTGTCTTTTAAAAATCATTATTTAAGTCTAGCAAGATTTTATAACTTTATGATTTATTTATTAGTTAATCGCTTCTCTTTTATTAAATAGCTATTTTACTAAATATTTGAAAGAGAATTTACCAAGTCATTTCCCGCTGTTATGATAAGCGCGGGTAAAAACACACATATCTAGGGTGAACAATGAAAACAAAAATATTTAAGCCAAGTATAACGGCGTTAGTTGTTGCTAGTGCTTTAATGCTAACTGCATGTAACGGTACAGATAATAAAAAACCAGCAACAAGTGTCGTTCAACAAGTTACTGCTGCTGATGCAAAGCAATTCCTTGAGTCAACAGAAACAGAATTAGTTGCTCTGTATATTGAAGCAAGTCGCGCAGAATGGATTTATGCTAACTTTATCACCGAAGATACGTCTCAGCTTTCTGCTGAAGTAAACCGTAAAATGACTGAAACAGTTGTTAGATTAGCCAATGAAGCAACTAAATTTAATAAAATTACATTAGATGCAGATAGTCGCCGTAAACTTGATAAGCTTAAACTTGCTTTAACATTACCTGCACCACAAGATGCAGAAAAAACAGCACTATTATCTCAACTAGTTGCAAAACTAGGCGGTCTATATGGTAAAGGTAAATACTGTAAAGAAGGTGCTGAATGTTTAAGCTTAGGCGATATGACAGCTAAAATGGCAACGAGTCGTGATTACGATGAGTTATTAGACTTATGGCAAGGTTGGCGTCAAATATCGAAACCGATGCGCCCTTTATATGAGCAACAAGTAGCGCTTACAAACGAAGGTGCAAAAGAGTTTGGTTATGCCGATACGGGTGCTATGTGGCGTAGTAAATATGATATGCCTGCTGATGACTTTGCAAAAGAGCTGGATCGTGTTTGGGGCCAGGTAAAACCTTTATATGATTCATTACATTGTCATGTTCGTGCAAAATTAGGTGATAAATACGGCACAGATAAAGTACCACAGGACCAGCCTATTCCAGCGCATTTATTAGGTAATATGTGGGCACAAAGTTGGGGCAACATCTATGAGCTAGTGGCGCCAGATAATGCAGATCCTGGTTATGATGTTACTGAACTCTTAGCTAAGCATAACTATGATGAAGTTAAAATGGTGCGTGGTGCTGAAAAATTCTTTACATCAATGGGTTTTGAAGCATTACCAGAGACCTTCTATGAACGCTCATTATTTACAAAACCAAAAGATAGAGATGTGCAATGTCATGCTTCTGCTTGGGATCTTGATGCAAAAGACGACTTACGTATAAAAATGTGTATTCAACGTACGGGTGAAGAATTTTCAGTTATTCACCATGAATTAGGTCATAACTTCTATCAACGCGCTTATAAAGATCAACCTCTTTACTATCAAGAAAGTGCTAACGATGGTTTTCATGAAGCAATTGGCGATACCATTGCATTATCTGTTACACCTGGCTACTTAAAAGAAATTGGTTTATTAGATAAAGTGCCTGATGAGTCTAAAGACTTAGGTTTATTAATGAAAATGGCGATGGATAAAATTGCATTTATTCCATTTGGTTTAATGGTTGATCAATGGCGCTGGCAAGTATTTTCTGGAGAAGTAACACCAGAGAATTACAATAAAGCATGGTGGGATTTACGTCAAAAGTACCAAGGCGTAATGGCACCAATTGCTCGTACTGAAAATGACTTTGATCCGGGTGCTAAATACCATGTACCAGGTAATACACCATATACACGTTACTTTTTAGCCCATATATTACAATTCCAGTTCCATAAATCTTTATGTGAAATTGCGGGTAATAAAGAAGCGATCCATAGATGTTCTGTATACAATTCGAAAGAAGCCGGTGAGCGTTTAAATACCATGTTAGAGATGGGTTCAAGCAAAACGTGGCAAGAAGCATTAGCAGTTGTAACTGGCAAGCCAGAAATGGACGCCACTGCAATTTTAGAGTATTTTGCTCCGCTTAAAGAATATCTAGATGAGCAAAATAAAGGCCGTCAGTGTGGTTGGTAAATAAATCTGCTACGCAGCTTTATAAAAGCCTATTAGTGGCAAATAAGTAAAATAAAAACCGTATTTATTTAACAGTAAATACGGTTTTTTGTTCTCGATAAAGTATCAGAGTAACATCTGTGAAAACACAGCTGAGTGTATTTTAAAATTGTGCTGAGAAATTTATTACGTAAACGAAATAACTTCCTTCAAAAAACATCTCTATTTTATTAAAACAAGTACTTCCTCTTAACTCATTAATTTTACATGAATAACTATTAAATAGAATAAACATTCTATAAAATACGCGACCAACCAGTTACATTAAATTACACAGTGCAATGACCCACTTACTCGACCACCAGTTAAGAAGTTGTTTAGTATGAAGTTATTGGACAAAAACCTTAAAGAAACCAAAAACAAACGCATCTTTAAATTACAAAAATACGGTTAAATTTAAACAAGTTACACATTTTAGGTCTATCATTCATAAAACTGCCACAAAAGTTTGTCAGGCTGAATTTCAAAATACTACAAAATCAACAACATTTAGTTATTACGGGAAACTAAAAAAATGAAAATGCAATTGCGTAAAAAATTTCTACCTCTCGCTATCGCAGCAAGTTTAGGCTCAGTGAATGCCTTGGCTAATGATACTGCTTCAGCTGTTAAAGGCTCAATCATAGGTCCAAATGGCAATCCTGCAGCGGGTACTAAAATAACAATTATTCATATCCCTTCAGGCTCTGTTAAAACAACGCTCATTGGTGAATCAGGGGGTTTTAGTACTAAAGGCCTTCGTGTTGGCGGTCCATATAAAATTGAAGTTGAATCTGAACAATTTGAAGATACAGTTGTAGATAATATTTTTTTAACTTTGGGTAAAACCTACCCTATTTCAGTACAACTTAAATCAAAGTCAGATATGGAGCAAATTGTTGTTACAGGTCGTCCATTATCAATGCAATCTGGTGGTACTGGCCCAGCAACACACTTCACTTTAAGTGATATTGAAAACCGCCCTGCAATTAATCGAGATATAAAAGATATAGTTAGAACTGATCCACGCATATATATTGACGAATCAAACAGTGGTGCAATCCAATGTGCAGGTGGTAATCCAAGGTTTAATAGTCTGACTTTAGATGGCGTTCGTATGAACGATAATTTTGGCCTTAATAGTAATGGTTATCCAACTGAGCGTATGCCATTCTCTTTTGATTCTATCGAGCAAGTTGCGGTAGAACTTGCACCATTTGATGTGCAATATGGTGGTTTTACTTCATGTAATATCAATGCGGTTTCAAAATCTGGTACCAATGAGATCCATGGTGGTATTTTTGTTGATTATACCAGTGACTCATTTTCGGGTGATAAAGCCGATGATGTGACAAAAGATATTGGTAGCTATGATGAAAAACGTTATGGTTTTAATGTAGGCTTGCCATTAATTGAAGATACTTTATTTTTATTCACTTCATATGAAAAACTAGAAGGCTCTCAAATTTTTGAGTATAACGCTTTTGGTACTGGTGATAATGATATTAATCAAGCCACAATTGATCGCATTGTCGATATAGCAAAAGCTAATTATGATTACGATCCAGGCTCATTGGTACCGAGTATGCCTGTTGAAGATGAGAAGTTGTTAATTAAGCTTGATTGGAATATTAATGATGATCACCGTGCTAGCTTTGTTTATAACTATAATGATGGCTTTAGTTTAAGCCAGTCTGATGCCAGTTCTAGCCGCTTATCTTTATCAAATCATTTTTATGAACGTGGTGCAGAACTACAATCTTATGTGACATCTATCTATTCAAACTGGACCGATGATTTTTCAACAGAAGTAAGAGTCGGTTATTCAAAATTAGATAATCGCCAAATATCTCTTGATAGCACTTCAGGTTTTGGTGAATTTAGAGTTAAGACTGGCAACGGTGATGTTTACTTTGGACCTGATGACTCTCGCCAAGCTAATAAATTAAAATATGACAACTTATCATTAAAACTTTCTGGTAATTATTACATGGGTGATCATGAGCTTTCATTTGGTTATGAAATGGAAGAGCTTGATGTTTTCAACATGTTTGTACAACACAATGAAGGTGAGTACCGCTTTAATTCAATTGAAGATTTTGAAAATGGTATTGCGCGTGTTTATTATGGCAATGCCAGCTCCCATAACCCTGTAGATGCAGCGGGTGAATTTAAATACGCTTTAAATACGCTTTACGCTCAAGATAAATTTGATTTAGATAATTACGACATGACCATCACTATGGGTTTACGTTATGACTGGTATACAAGTGATGACGTGCCTAACCAAAATGACGCTTTTGAAGCGCGTTATGGCTATTCAAACCAGCAAAACTTAGATGGTGTGAGCTTATTACAACCAAGACTTGGTTTAAATTGGCGTTATGATGATCAACTCGAAATTCGTGGTGGTATCGGCTTATACTCTGGCGGTAACCCAAATGTTTGGATATCTAACAGTTATTCAAATGATGGTATTCGTAACATTCAAGTAAATCAAAAAAACATGCAAATTCTAGGTCCTGATGCAGTGGCATTTAATGGCACAGGTCGACCAGGTTACGATATCCCTGTTGATTTATTTAATGAAGTCGGACAAGGGGGTGCTGATGACAGTACAAATGTGACAGATCCTGACTTTGATATTCCATCTGAGTGGAAAGTATCATTAGGTGCTACTTATATCACTGAATCTGACTACGTATTTAGTGTTGATTATTTATTTACCGATAAACAAGATTCTGCGGTTGTTTACAACCTAGCAGATGAACAAGTTGGTTTAGCACCTGATGGTCGCCCTATTTATGATAGTGTAAACCACAAATTCAAATCTGATTTTTTATTAACGAATGTTAAAGGTGATGATGCTTATTCACATGTTATATCATTTGCGGTAAATAAATCATTTGATAATGGCATTGATGTAGCGGCGTCATATGCCTATACCGAAGCAAAAGAAATCCATCCGATGACGAGTTCTGTTGCATTCTCTAACTATCATAATATTGCGGTATGGGATCCTCAAGATCCAGAGCAAAGCACATCTAACTATGAAATTCCGCACAGATTTACCCTGAGTTTAGGATATAGCCATGAGTTTATGGCTGGATATAAAACCCGCTTTAATTTATTTGGTCAAGCAAGCCAAACAAACCCGTATTCATATACTTTCTCAAGTGATACTGATGGTTTAGGCTTTAATGATGAAGATCGCCAATTACTTTACGTACCAACTGAAGGTGATTCTAAAGTGACGTATGGTGATGACTTTGATTTAGCTGCGTTTAATGACTGGGTTAAAAGTGAAGGCTTAACACGAGGTGAAGTTGCCAGCCGTAATGAAATAGATGGTGACTGGTGGGTAACGTTTGACTTAAAAGTTGAGCAAGAATTTGCCGGTTACACTGAAGGCCATAAAGGGTCAGCATACTTTGTAGTTAAGAATGTTGGCAACCTATTAAATTCTGATTGGGGTGTACTTAAAAATGGCGATAGCATGCAAGCAGCGGTTACTGCCGAACTTGTAGATGGTCAATACCACTTTACTGACTTTCATGATCCAGCAGGTACAAGTGTACAATTTAAACCTTCTGTTTGGGAAATTAGATTAGGTGTGAAATACACATTCTAAATAATATCTAAATATAGATTTATATTAAAAAACCAGTCAAATGACTGGTTTTTTCTTTAGTTTACATTTTTTAACCTAATTAAAATTGAGCTGAAAAATTAACTGAATAGATATCATAATCTGACCAAGCATCATTTGATGCATTTGATTGGTAACCCACACTTAAAGCGTAGTTTTGGTTAAAGAAGTGCTTCGCTGAAATTGAATAATCATCATCATCGTTATAGCTAGTTGATATAGATGTTTTATCATTAAAGTAGAAAGCTAAATTACCTGACAGGTCATTATCATAATCATCATTATGTTGATAACTGAGGCCTGCCACTAAATACTGACCACCCTCTAAAGCACGAAAATATTTTGAAGAGAGTGTTTGATGGTCAAAATCGTCATCAGAACTATAAGTAAAACCAATGTAGTCACGACCCTCTAATTGGTGATTATATGAAGCCGAAAAGTGATAATCGGTATCAAAGCCTTCTGATTTATTTGCATATGCATTAACTATTAAATCTTCAGAAATTAAGTAGCCAAGTCTCGCGCTATAATGATCTGAGCTGCCAAATTTATGATCTGAATAAGAGTAAGAACCACCAACAACAAAATTGTCACTAAAATAACTCCCCCCGATGCCATAATTATCAGAGCTACCCGCGTGGTTATAGTTTCCAAATACATTAGTTGATGTATTAATATATTTAAATTGATCTAACGGCCCTAATGTGTGCTGTTTTTCAAAAAAATATCTTGTACTAACACCAGTTCTATCATGAGAGTTTTTACTATCTACATTTGTATATCCGATTGAAGAAAAAGACTGGTATTCTTGTGCCATAATAGGTGAAGCAGATAATAAAAGGCTGGGGGTGATGATTGCTAATTGTTTCAATTTCATTTTTACATTCCTAATTGTAAGTGCACCCTTATTTTAGGTACATCCTGAAGTTGGAATGAATAATAGATGGGATTGCATGTAAGGGTAAGTTATTAACTGTTTGAATATGTAAGATAATGTAGTAAATATTTCAATTTGTTAATGAGTATTTATAGGAAAGCTAAATTACTCGGCTTCCCTATAAAATTTAATATATGTGTTTTATAAAACAAACTGGCTTAATATTTTATAAACATCATTAATATTGTCACCCGCTTTAAATTCTTTGGTCAATGGTTCAAGTTCTGATCCAATCCAAATTTTTAGTTCCGCGTCTAAATCAAAGTGCCCCGCACTTTCTTTACTGAATTTTGTAATCTTTGAATATGGTATTGAAAGCAATTCAACCTTAGAGCCGGTCACACCTTGCTTATCTATTAATATTAAACGTTTATTGGTAAATACAAACATATCCCTAATGACTTTATATGCTTTTTGTATTTCTTCATCATCAATCAAACAATCGCCAAGTACTTTGTCTAAATCATCACTATCTACTTCACTGGCATTGCCCAGTAAACCACTTAAAAGACCCATTTAAATTTCCTTTTATTAATTGAGAGGAAAAAGCTTAGATTCGGCTTGTTTCCAATTATTTGTTTGTATTACATTTGGTACTGTATTGATAATATAGTTCAATTCACCCGTATGACGAAGTATTGTCAGCGCCATACATTGCTCAACTAAAGCCTGAGGATTATCTAAATTATAGCCATACCCTTTTAAATAGCTTTCAAAAATATCTTTATCTGATAAAGCTAATAATAGTCCAGGTGAAGTAAACTCAAACACAGGATCCGGACATACTACAGCATCGCCAAAATCTATAATGCCACATAATTTAATACCACTTTGAGTGCGTTTAACTAATAAATTACCTGGATGTAAATCTGTATGAATAAAACAGTTTTTCCCGGTTTTATATTTAATATCAATAGAGTCTAAGTATGGCGTTAAATCTGACAAAAACTCTGGCATTAAACCTTGTTTCTCACGCTTTATATATACATTTTTAAGTTGTTTATCTAAGAATTCAGGCCAGTTTAAAGTGATCTCTGGTATTTCAGGCACGTCAAATTCATGCAATACTTTAGAGAATTGACCTAGCTGATAAGCAATTTCAATTCTCTCTGCTTGTGTTGTCTCAGTGAGAATAGTTGATAATATTTCTCCATCAACAAAACTCATGAAAATATAATCCCAATTATGGTATTTCCCATGAAGCATTAAATTAGGCACAGCCAAATCTAGTTCAACACCCTCAAATAGTTTTAGTGCTGCAATTTCAGCAACGGCTTGTTGCGACCAATTTGGCGGCACAAGCTTTAGAATGAACTTTTCATCACCTTCAAAGATAAAAACCGGATTTGCGCCTTCATCAACTCTTTCACAGTGATTAAATTTAAGGCTATTTATCGTTGCCAAGTGTACAACTAAAGGCTGCCAAAAATCAAAATCAAGGTGATCTATCATGTCACAAGCTAAATCATAATCAGGATTATCAGGTAGTGCTAGTGCATTATTATAATCAGCTAAAAAGTTGGTTTTCAAGTGTTTTTCCATTAATCATTTGTTTGTATTGCCAATTGTTGTCATGACATAATTGTAGAATTTGAATATCGATCGGCAAATTATTTTCTTGTGGCTCAATACTGATTAAATATTCTTTATCTTGGGTATTTGTTACTTGTGTTACTTGTGAGATGGCTTTTAATTTTTGCTCAAATTCAGGAATTGTATTTGCCATTCTTAAAGTAATATAAGATAAGTCAGCTTCATTGGTTAAAGTTTGATGCTCTTTTAAAACACCATTTTCCAAATATAATACTTGTTCACATAAGCGCTCTAATTCACTTAGATCATGAGAGCTTAATATAAAGGTCGTTTCACCCGATAAGTTAGCCACAAGCTCTCTAATTTCTCTTGCGTGTAATGGGTCTAAACCCGCAGTAGCTTCATCTAGCATTACAATTTTAGGCTCGCCAATTAAAGCTTGCGCTATGGTAACGCGTTTTCGCATACCATGAGATAACGCCTCAGGCTTTTCATTTAAAACCTCTTTTAAACCAACAAGATCTAAAGTACGTTCAGCTTCATATTTGCTTTGTTTGCTATTAAATCCTTGTAGCTGTCCGTAAAATTTCAGCTGATGTGCGATAGAAAATCGAGGATCTAATTGTGCATCTTGTGGCAAAGCAGCCAAGTTACCAAAAGTGGCTGAACTACCTGGTTTGTGGCCCATAATGGATACATCACCAGAGGTTTGTTGAATATAACCACATAAAATACTAAATAAAGTTGTTTTACCTGCACCATTTGGTCCAACAAGGGCCACCGGTGCGCCTTTATTGATTTCAAATGAAACATTGTTTAATGCCTGTTTAGCGCCAAATAGCTTATTAATATTAGATACTTTAATTAAAGGCTGATTTTGTATAGAACTCATAGAGCGCTCCTTTTCATAAAGATACTGGCTAACGCTAAATATGCAGATGTTTGTACTAAAGGAATAATATAATGGCTCAAACCTAATCCTTGTTGACCAACCACGTCATCTAATTGCACACCTGGAAATACATAATTAAGATAAGTTGCTACTGGAATTTGATATTCTAATATAGCAACAAATATCGAGCCTAAACCAAAAAATAACATGGTCATCACAGCGGCAAGTTTTGCAGATTTAACAAAGCTATTAAAGAATGCCATTAACGCAATAAAAGGTAATACAGCAATAAATAGCTCTTTAAACAAGTAAAGAGACTTAGTTAAAGCGGGCATAAATAAACTTGAATCACGCCAAATTGCCATAATGGTTGTTGCAAACAGTGTCAGTATGATTAGTGCCGAGATGATCATTACCTGTCCTAAAAAACGACCAAGTAATATTTCATTACGACTAGCCCGTAAAGAAATAAATCTAAGCGTCCCGCGAGTGCGGTCGGCACAAGTTTGATCGCTTGAAGCGATGACAGCAAATATTGGAAATGAATAAATGGCAATTAGCCAATAAAGAGATAATTCAGAAACAGGCCAATTTAGTAATTCAGATAAACCTAATACACCAAACATTTGTTTGGCCATATCTTTAAAGCCTTCTGAAGAGACAATGCTCACAGCAGAATTTACTGGGTAGTACAAAATAATAAACCAAGCAGTTGCAAATGCGAGCACCGCTAACATGCCTCGTTTGGTAAAAAATAAACGTATTAATTCAAATTTGATCAAGGCCCAAATGCGCCAAATACTAGATTGTAAATGTTGTGCAGATAGCAAAATAACAGCTCACTATTTTATTGTTTTGCTTACCCTAATATTGGGGCAATAAAATAGCGAGCTTTCTTTTGTAAATATTAATGAAATTAATAATAACCTAAGCTATTTCAACCTTTTTAGATTCAACAACTTCAGAATCAGTTTCTTTAATAAACAATACTGAAACGGCACCTAATACCATAGAGCCACCAGCTAGCATAATAATATTAATCGCTTGATTGTCAAAAACACTACTCAATATCCAACCAGCAAAAATACCCGATACAATTTGCGGTGCAGCAATCGTAAAATTAAATATACCCATGTAAACACCCGTTTTATGAATTGGTAATGAACCTGCTAAAATAGCATAAGGCAATGCTAAAATAGCCGCCCAAGCAATACCCACACCTATCATAGGAATAAAGAGTGTCACAGCCCCTTGAGGTACTGTTATTTCAGTGATAAATAAATTAACTAAAGTAGGTTCATTGTTTGAAATCAGCATAAAACTTAAATAGCCTAAACCACCCGCCAATAAAGAAAGTGAATACACCAATTTACGGCCAAAAGTATTAGCCAATTTTGCTAAAATGATAGAGAAAAAAGCAGCAAATAAAGAATATGCAGCAAATAATATACCGACCCAATCACCTGCAGAACCTTTTGCTTGTGCAATATGCTCTGGTACACCGCCAACAGACTTAATATAAGTTGGATCAAACCATTTTACGTCTATGCCCCAAACATGTTGTGCAATAGCTGGCATGGTATAAACCCACATAATGAACAAAGCAAACCAAGAAAAAAACTGTACTACAGCCAAGCGTTTCATAACATTAGGCATAGATTTCATTAAACCTAAAAAGCCTTTAATTTTTTCTAAAAGACTTTTATCTTGTGCCTGCTCTTTAGCGACTTCGTCACTGTCCATGCCTTTAAACGCATAATATTCTTTTGGTGCATATTCTTTTGTTCTAAAAACAGTCCATAAAACAGTACCTAAAAGTACTGTGGCACCGATATAAAATGCCCATACAACAGATGGTGCAATGCTGCCTGCTTTAGAAGTGTTTTCAAGACCCACAACATTTGTTAATACAAAAGGTAAAATTGAACCTACAACTGCACCAATATTGATAAGAAAAGCTTGAATGGAATAACCTTGATTCATTTGCTTGTCTGGTACCATATCTGATACTAAAGCGCGAAATGGTTGGAAAGCGATATTAAATGAAGCATCCATTACGGCTAGCATCATGGCACCAAATAACATTGGGGTAATAAATGCGACAAATAACGGTGCATTAGGCATTAATAACATGCCAACAGTGGCTGATATTGCACCTATTAATATATAGGGATTACGTCGACCAAAACGATTCCATGTACGATCAGATGCAGAGCCTACTAACGGTTGGATCAATAAACCCATAATAGGCGCAACTAACCAAAACAACGATAAAGAATGCAGATCTGCACCTAAATCAGATAAAATTCGACTGACATTAGCATTTTGTAATGCAAAACCAAATTGCACCCCCAAAAAGCCAAAACTCACATTCCAAATCTGCCAAAAGCTTAACTTAGGTTTATTATTCATTATTTTTTCTCACTTTATAAACTAAAGACCCTAACGACGGTATTTTCAATTTTATCAACCCTAGGCCACCTTTTACTATAAGTTCATTGGTAGTACCTGATAAAGCATCTATTAATGCATACTTACCATCAATAAGTTGCCATTGATTGATTAATTGCT
>Ga0209292_1005058_pt1 | contig 13609 bp, 11 predicted proteins | sample GOMGulsemesocosm_2_FD_184634 | JGI IMG/M metagenome (GOLD analysis project Ga0209292, IMG submission 184634) | Methane-oxidizing microbial communities from mesocosms in the Gulf of Mexico - GOM9C Gulf of Mexico (SPAdes) (version 2) | ecosystem: Environmental > Aquatic > Marine > Cold seeps... | reverse complement strand
ATTCTGAGTCTATCGTTAAACAGCAGGCGGGTACAGAAAAGTGCAGATAATTTCGTGGAATTAATAAATAAGTTAACAAATTGTTGAATAATCAGTCGGTTTTCAATCTCTACTTTAATGAGATGAAAATCGACCTAGATTTGCTTCACGCTTACTCAGCCTTACGATTCACTTCGTTTACAAACTGACTTGAAGCTTCAATACCTTGCCTATCAAGTTGGTTAGTTCCCGCCCCCAATAATGGTAAACGCGCCTTGTGATTATAGCTTAATCTACTTAGCATTAACGCCGAGTTAACTTGCTTTACTGATGGCGCTTTCACTTTGTTTGATTGACTACTGCTGCTAATTTCATTTTCAATCGCTTTAATCTGATCAGCACCCTGTATTAATTCTTTATTTTTCACTGTCGTAGTACGACGACGCTTAGCATTAATATCAGTGTTTGATTTAACTAATTCAGCTGCTGTAGTGGTATCAGCCCCACTATTATCCGTTGCTAAATGCGCTCGGAAGAGCTTTTTATTTATTTCTGCTAAGAATTTATTCTGAACTTGCTCAGGTGTCGCTTTCAACTTATCAGCAGTACGCTGACTCTCAATCACAGATTTATTTTGACTCGCAAGGATCACAGGTTCATCAATAACATGAGTCTCATTTTTACGATTTAATTTCTTTTTAATACCCGCAAGGAAAGCGTTGTTGGGTTTTGCTTTTTCCTTACGCGACACCTTTGCTATCGAACGAGATGCAACAACTGACTTTAGCACTTCAAATTTTAGCTCTTCATATTTTAATTCGGCAGCTTGTTCAATCAATGGCGTATCAACAACCATAGCCGAAGCCACAGTGATAGGTTCAACAGGCTCGATAATATAAGTTGGGACAGATTGTGGTCTCTTTGCAACTTGCGGTAAAATGGTTGGCTTAGCTACATGTTTAACTACGGGTGTCGTTTTAGCAATTACCACAGGTTCAATACGCGAAGCAGGTTGGCTTGCTTCCGGACTACGCCCCAAAGAATGCTTACGCTTTAACTTGTTGTGAATGCCAGCTAAGAATTTGTTTGTAACTTGACGCGGTTGCTTTATTTCAACATTTGCAATGGTATTTAATTCTTGGGGTGATGTTGACGCTAGCTGCGTGGGCAAGATGGGTTGAGCTACTTCATTGCTGTTAATATCGACATTGCCGTAAACACGCTTGTGGATCCCGGCCATAAAGCTATTTTTAGCTATTGTTTGTTTCACTTTGTTATTTTCTTCAGCAATATTAGTAGCTACGACAAGCGCTTGCTGTGCTTTAAAAGCTTCTCGTTTAGTAATACGTAATGCATGTTGCTCAGCTTGCTGACGAGCGAGCTGTTGCTCAATTAACACCAACTGAGGATCTCGACGCGTGAGTACCTTGTCAATTTGACGCTCAACGTTGGCATTTGCAACGATATCATCAAGACCATCCAGTAAGTTATCTACGTTTTTGACTGGAGATAAATTGTTTACGACATCATTTATATCAGCTTGTTTACGACTAGCTCGACTTTGCGCCGCATTTTTTTCCACGATTTGACGCGGGAACTGGCTATAATGCATCGCACCATCAGCATCGCGCCAACTATATACTTTTGCAAATGTTGAATAGCTCACCGAGCCACATACTAACGCTAATAATAAACGCTTATAATTACCTTTTGAATTCAGCATCATCCCTTATACCTCACCCTATTTATTGCTTAAACTTGAGCATTCCTTCTCAAGCATTAATTTGGCTATTTAACTATCCCATCTATATCTGACTACTTAACCGCAAAACAGAACGACATGTTGCACTTATGTTAACACCTGTACGCTGAATTTAAAACTAGCGGATTATGTTTACTGCCACCGACTTCACAATTAAGATTTAAATAATGTTGAAACGTTATGAGCAGTTAAATATCAATGTATTAAATACGCGATTAGCATCAGAATAACGGTTAGTTAGTTCTGCGTTTTTACCATACTTACCACAATGTTCTTTTGCCATATCAACCACTTCTATCGTTTCAAACTGACCAAGTTGATATTCATAAGAAGCACCGTTTTCAGTGTTAGTTAATACGTCAACTGAACTGCAACCAGTCACTACAATAGCAAACGCGGCAATACACATCTTTTTACCTGTTTGCTGGGGTATAGTTTTTAATATATTTATCAATAGCAATTTATTCATCATATTTCCATCCTTGGTCTATGAAACTAGATTAACAACAGTTCGTTATACCCAAACTACTTCAGGTGCGTGGGTATGTAACGGCTGATCATATGATCCTAAGGCTATAATAAAGCATGGAAATAGCATGATTTAAGGTATGAGGTGGTATTAGGCATGATAAAAGCATTGATTTTTAGACATAAAAAAACCGTAAATGATCAACTTAATACTTTAATTTAAGTTAAGTGACATTTACGGTTAACACATTAATCAATGTTCATAGACCTTGAGGTCTACACATTTAATTACTTGTATACAGCCTATTTGTATACAGACTATTTATAAACCGGATACTCAGCACATAGCGCTTGTACGTTAGCACGTACAGTTGCAGCTACGTCTTCATCACCGATGTTATCTAATACGTCACACATCCAGCCTGCAAGATCACCCGCTTTATCAGCAGGGATACCACGGCGTGCAAGTGCTGGCGTACCGATACGTAGACCAGATGTAACAAATGGTGAACGCGGATCGTTAGGTACGGAGTTTTTGTTTACTGTAATATGTGCGTTACCCAGTGCCGCATCTGCGTCTTTACCTGAGTATTCTTTGCCAATCAGATCAACTAAGAACAGGTGATTTTCAGTACCGTTTGATACGATTTTGAAACCACGTTGTTGTAATACTGCAACCATGCTTTTCGCACAATCAAGTACATTTTGTTGATAAACCGCAAATTCTGGTTCCATCGCTTCTTTAAATGCAACCGCTTTAGCAGCGATAACGTGCATTAAAGGACCACCTTGGCCACCAGGGAAGATTGCTGAGTTTAATTTTTTCTCAATTACTTCATCTGCTTGCGCAAGGATAAGACCACCACGTGGACCACCTAATGTTTTATGCGTCGTTGTTGTAACAACGTGTGCATGTTTGATTGGGTTTGGATATAGACCTGCAGCAACTAAACCTGCAACGTGCGCCATATCAACAAATAGGTAAGCACCTACTTTATCAGCAATTTCACGGAATTTAGCCCAATCAACAACACCAGAATATGCAGAGAAACCCGCAATAATCATTTTTGGTTGATGTTCAACAGCTAACGCTTCAATCTCAGCGTAATCTAGTTCGCCAGTTTCAGGGTTAATACCGTACTGAACGGCATTATACATTTTACCAGAAAAACTAACATGAGATCCGTGTGTCAAGTGACCACCATGAGCAAGGCTCATGCCTAGTACAGTATCACCTGGTTTAACTAATGCCATATAAACAGCAGCATTTGCTTGTGAACCAGAGTGTGGTTGTACATTCGCATAATCAGCACCAAACAATTGCTTAGCACGTTCGATTGCTAAAGACTCAGCAATATCAACATACTCACAACCGCCATAGTAGCGTTTGCCTGGGTAACCTTCGGCATACTTGTTAGTAAGCTGAGAGCCTTGAGCTTCCATTACGCGTGGGCTTGTATAGTTCTCTGAAGCAATAAGCTCGATATGATCTTCCTGACGAGTTACTTCTTGTGTCATTGCTGCCCATAATTCTGCATCATAGTCAGCTATATTCATATCACGTGTAAACATCCGTTTTCTCCTGATTGAGATAATACAAGTTGGTCAGTTAAGTTAACATATAGTTAGCAAACTTAACATCTAGTTAGTAGGTTTAACATTTTACTAGTAAACCTAAAATTTAGCTAGCAAAGCCAAGCTGGAGCACATTGTAACGTGAATGTTGCCGACTTCCTACTAGAATGCCTTGAGAAAATTTCAATTTTGCGTGAAAACACTGCATTTTAAATTAACTTTGATCAAAACTGACTCCTCGGTTAATTTAATTCCGCTATAATGCAGCCCAATGACAGTACTCAACCCTATTTGGAGAACACAATGGATGAACTAACTCAATTATGCCAGACCCGCTCAGAGATTTACTGGTGGCTTTCAACAACATTAGCAGCAGAGTTATCTGATGAACAACTGGGTCAATACCAGTCTGCTGAGATCCAAGGTTTCTTACAAGGTTTAGCCGCTACACCAGCGTTAACTGTTTCTGTTGAAAAGTTAATTAGCGCATTAGCAGCAGCAAACCTACGTAACGATGCACGTTTAGAGTTATGTGCTGACTATGCACAAGTATTTTTAGGCAATAGCAAATCATCTGCGCCACCGTATGAATCAGTATTCACGAGTGAAGAAGGTCATTTGATGCAAGAAGCATATCAACAGATGACAGCGCTATTAGAAGAGCACAACATCAATATCAGTGATAAATACAGCGAGCCAGCTGATCACATTGCGATCCAATTAGACTTCATGGGTAACTTGATCTTAAAAACATTAGATTCAGAATCAGAAGCACAGATCCGCGCTAACTTCGCACTGCAGCATGACTTTTTACAAGCGCACTTACTTAACTGGTTAGGTGATTTTGAAATGAAAGTAAAAGACTGTGATAAATTTGGTTTTTATGCAGCGGTAGTAGAACTGCTATTAGCATTCGCGCAGTTAGATTCGGATTGGTTAGAGACTGAATTAGATTAGTAAAATTACCCCACCCTAGCCCTTCCCTACTTTCTACAATAAAAAGTTAGGGGGAGGCTGGGAAGGGGTTTTACTTATTTCAAGCCACTAACAAACTCTTGTAGATCTGCGCCTACTTCAGGGTGACGCAAGCCATATTCAATAAATGCTTTCATGTAACCCAATTTCGAACCACAGTCATGTAACTTACCGCTAATATGGAAAGCTTCTACTGTCTCTAATTTCATAAGATCATCAATGGCATCTGTTAACTGGATCTCATCACCTGCGCCAGGTGCTGTACGTGCTAACAAATCCCAAATTGCCGCAGGTAAAACATAGCGTCCAGCAACAGCAAGGTTTGATGGCGCTTTATCTTGTGCTGGTTTTTCAATAACAGCCGTCATAGGTGTAGATTCACCAGCGCTAAGTTCAACGCCACCACAATCAGCAACACCATAACCAGAGACTAAATTCATCGGCACAGGTTCAACCATGATCTGACTAAAACCGGTTTCATCAAAGCGGCGCATCATGCTGGCTAAGTTTTCAGTTTTTAGATCCGCACTGACTTCATCCATCAGAACATCAGGTAATACCACGGCAAACGGTTCATCACCAATAATTGGTTTTGCGCACAATACAGCATGCCCCAAGCCTTTAGCGACACCTTGACGGATGTGCATGATAGTCACACCTTTAGGTGCAATCGCCTGTACTTCTGCTAATAATTGACGTTTAACACGGTGTTCTAAGGTCGACTCTAATTCAAACGAGGTATCAAAATGATTTTCAATAGCATTTTTTGATGCATGAGTAACAAGCACAATCTCTGTGATACCTGCTGCTGCACATTCATTAACAATATATTGAATAAGCGGCTTATCTGCCACTGGTAACATCTCTTTTGGGATCGCTTTGGTTGCAGGTAACATACGTGTACCTAGACCAGCTACCGGTATTACCGCTTTAGTTATCTTAGTTTGCTTCAAGATCTTATCCTTTTATTCTTTCCGTTTTACAATTTACGATTTATACGCTATAAAAGTCACGATACCAATCGACAAAGGCTTTAACCCCTTCTTTAACTTTCACTTTTGAAGTATAGCCCGTGACCTCAGATAAATCCTGAGTATCAGCATACGTGGCATAAACATCACCTGGCTGCATTGCCATGAAATTTTTCTTGGCTTTAATGCCTAAAGCGTCTTCCAATGCTTCAATATAATCCATTAATTTAACTGGGCTACCATGGCCAATATTATACACACGATAAGGGGCACTGCTGGTTGCAGGGCTGCCCGTTTCAACTTTCCAATCAGCATCTGGTGTTGGTATTACATCTTGAATCTGTAGTACACCCGCAACAATATCATCGATATAGGTAAAGTCGCGTAACATGTCACCGTTGTTGTACACGTCAATCTCTTCACCCGCGATAATGGCTTTGGTAAACTTAAACAGTGCCATATCTGGACGACCCCAAGGGCCATATACAGTAAAGAAGCGTAGACCCGTTGTCGGTACACCATATAAATGTGAATAAGTATGCGCCATCAGTTCATTTGATTTTTTCGATGCCGCATAAAGCGAAATCGGGTGATCAACACTGTCACTGGTACTAAACGGAGTCTTATTGTTTAAGCCATAAACCGAGCTAGATGAGGCATAAACTAAGTGCTTCACCTGATTATTACGGCAACCTTCTAACACGGTTAAGAAACCAGTTAAGTTGCTATCAGCATACGCCATTGGATTATCAATGGAATAACGAACACCCGCTTGTGCTGCAAGATGGATCACGCGATCAAATTGATTATCTAAAAATAATGCCGCAACACCATCACGATCTGCGAGATCTAATTCAACAAACGTAAACAATTCAGATTTTTGAGCATTTGCTAAACGAGCGAACTTTAAATTCACATCGTAATAATCATTTAAATTATCAACACCAATCACCTGATGGCCTTGTTGACATAGTAACTCTGCACAGCGCGAGCCAATGAAGCCTGCTGCGCCAGTAATTAAATATTTCATTTTTTTCACTTATATTTATAAATTATACTTTCACTTTATTAATATAGTAAGAATCTAATCATTACCAAATAAGTCACGAGTATAGACTTTATCTGCGACGTCAAGCAGTTCGTCCGCCAAACGGTTCGATACTATGACATCTGAAAGCGCTTTAAATTCATTGAGGTCGGTAAGCACCGGAGATTTAAAAAACTCGCGCTCAGTCAATACAGGTTCATACACCACAACTTTAATGCCTTTGGCTTTAATGCGTTTCATGATGCCTTGAATTGATGAGGCACGGAAATTATCCGAACCAGACTTCATAATTAAACGATATACACCGACAACTTGCGGATTTCTGGCAATAATAGCGTCAGCGATATGATCTTTACGTGTCGAGTTAGCATCAACAATGGCACTGATTAAGCTGTTTGGCACGTTTTCATAATTGGCGCGTAATTGCTTGGTATCTTTCGGTAAACAGTAGCCGCCATAACCAAATGATGGATTATTATAATGATTGCCAATACGCGGGTCTAAACCCACACCTTGAATGATCTGACGAGTATCTAAATCATGAGTTTCAGCATAACTATCCAGTTCATTGAAATAAGCTACACGCATTGCAAGATAAGTATTTGAAAAAAGTTTAACCGCTTCGGCTTCTGTTGAATCCGTAAACAGTACATCAATATCAGTTTTAACTGCGCCCTGCATTAGCAAGCCAGCAAAGATTTCGGCACGTTCAGACTGTTCACCGACAATAATACGTGATGGATGTAAGTTATCGTATAACGCACTGCCTTCACGTAAGAACTCAGGAGAGAATAAGATGTTATCGCAGCCAAGACGCTGTTTAACTTCTTTGGTATAACCAACTGGTACAGTCGATTTTATCACCATCACCGCATTAGGGTTAATCGCCATCACATCTTTAATTACCGCTTCTACTGATTTGGTATTAAAATAATTATGTACCACGTCATAATCAGTCGGTGTTGCGATAATCACATAATCAGCATCCACATAGGCAAGTTGCTTGTCAGTCGTAGCGGTTAGATCAAGTTCTTTATTAGCGAGAAAATCTTCGATTTCGTTATCAGAAATAGGTGATTTTTTGTTGTTAATAAGTTCGACTTTTTCAGCAATAATATCTAATGCTATCACGCTATTATGCTGCGCTAATAACACAGCATTTGATAAACCAACGTAACCTGTCCCTGCAATCGTAATATTCATGGTATTGACCTGATTATGGGTAAAATAACTTGATTTATATTCTAGCATTAAATTATAACTACAAGTTAATGCTAGAATATAAATAGTTTAGATGAGAAATAATGGGCACATAAAATAATTTTTATTTAATGTTGCTATTCTATTAAATCGAAATGAAGCGCTGTACCACGATAGATCTCGCCTTTTGCAACCTTACCTAATACAACGTCATAATGTTTCGGCGCTAGACCAAATCCTGGACGAATACTACGAACATTTTCAGGCGTTAATAACTCACCAGCAGCGATATCTTTCACTACGTATAACGAACGGCGAAATTGAACATTACCTTTTTCGACGTCTGTTCTTTCGTAATTCACTTTGCCTAGCGCTTGCCAAGCGGTGTGGGTATCACGACACAGCTGACCTAGCTCTGTTGGCTCAAGAGAAAAACTATCATCAGCACCGCCACCATTACGGTCTAAAGTGACATGTTTTTCAATCACACAAGCGCCGAAAGCAACCGACACAACCGCAGTTGCATTATCAATAGTATGATCTGATAAACCGGAAAGTACATCAAAACGCGCTGCAATATCACTAATAGTACGCAGGTTATATTGCTCAGCTGGGGCCGGATACCCACTGACGCAATGTAAAACGACTAATTCTTCACAGCCATTATCTCTTGCTGTTGTTATCGCGTCATGGATCTCGGCCTTATTCGCCATTCCCGTTGAAATAATCATCGGTTTACCCGTTTTTGCAACCCGCTTTATTAAGGGCAGATCAATAACTTCGAACGAGGCGATTTTGTATGCTGGTGCATCCAGTTGTTCTAATAAATCAACAGCAGTAAAATCAAAAGGTGAGCTGAAAATAGTGATATCGAGTTCTTTCGCTTTAGCGAATAAAGGTTGGTGCCACTCCCACGGCATATGTGCGCCCTTATACAATTCATATAAGCTTTGTCCATGCCACAAACCACCCTTGATCTGAAATTCATCACTATCGCAATCCATTGTAATGGTATCTTGAGTATAGGTTTGTAATTTTATCGCATCAGCACCAGCTTCCTTCGCCGCTTCCATTATTGCAAAAGCACGATTGATATCGCCATTATGGTTTGCTGATAACTCGGCGATAATATAAGGGCGATAATTAGGACCAATTTTACGACCATCTATAGTAATAGTTTGCTCAGTCATGATGTTATTGAATACTCTTCGATAAAGGGAGGCATAGCAATTTAAGCCTGTGGATAGCGGATAAAGGTTTCTACTGTCAAGCGTTGGAAACGAGACTGAGTGAACAGCCGTTGCGAAGCGGTATTAGCCATTAACACTTTAGCATGAATAGTGAAATACGGGTGAAGCTCATCCAAGTATGCAAGTGCTCGCTTAGCAATCCCCTGACCATAATAATTTGGATCAATAAAAATAGACAGTAAGTATTCCCCAGCCCCTATTCTATCTAAACGTACTACTCCGACATCGCGACGGATGCGATACTGCTTATTATCAGTTAAATCAGGAATAGTTATAATATAAAAATAATCTTCAGACTGACTGATCTTATTTATCATCCAAGTTTGATGTTCAGACCAACTCGGCACTTGTTTATTTAACGCGAATTTTCTTGTCGCTGGCTGACACTGCCAGTCATATACCTGTTTTATATCCACCAGCTTTATATTCGCTAGTGTTGCACGGCGTAATTCTAACGTTTCGGTTTTATCTAAATGTGTAATAGCCTGTAATACCCGGTTCAATCCCAGTCCATCACATAACTTAAGGTTATTCTCTCTCAACACAGACCAATTCTGCAATAACCGCTGATAGGTTAACATTAACTGCTGAGCAATATCGCCGAGTTCAACTTTGTACGCCGCGTCAACAGCAACTAAGTTACGACTTATGGTCTGCTGATTTTCTGCCAATGGAATGATAATACTCGGTAACCCCAAACAAGCACGCTCCCAAGAAGTCGTACCTGCCGCACCAATTGCCACTTGATGTTGCAACATTAATTCAGCCATGTTATCGACAAAGTCAAAATGGCTGATCCAATCATTATGCTGCAAACAAAAACTAACAACTTGTAGATAATGTGGTGCACGCGGTCCTAATAACACAGTAACAAAGGGTCGTTTTTGCACGGGCTCTGCAGCAAGGGTTGTTAATACGGATAAGGTCGCATTAGGTTGATCAATGCCGCCCATGCTTAATAATAATTTAGGCCTTATGGAGAGCTTATCGTCGGCTAACAACTGTTGACGATAATAACTAAACTGCGGATTTAATAATGCGAACTCACAGCCAGTTAATACCTTACTTTTATGGTGAATTGTATCATGAGTTAATTGATATTCATCACTGCGGCGCAATAAGGTCTGATCTAAGATCAGATCGGCACGATGGCTACGCACTAAATCATCAATGACCATGATCTTACAATGTAATGCTTGTTGTATACGCTGTTGCCAGTTTGCATTCAACGCATAATGATCGACGATAACCAGTTCTGCCACGACCACCAGCGCTAACAAGTTGTCCGCATCTTCTTTCCAAGGCACTTGTAACCAAGCCACATAATCGGCGTCAGTAGTAGGAATCAGTTCAGTTTTTGGTTGTTCTAACTTATAAACACAGAAACCTTTATTTTCAATAAAAGCAACTAAATCACCCGATTGTGGACGACAAACAAAACTAACTTGATGACCCAGTGTTGTTAATCCTTGTGCTAACACCAAACAACGCATCACATGACCACTGCCGATATGCACCGACGCATCGGTACGAATGACTATATTCACATTAAACCTTCATAACCGCATATAAAGCTTCTGCAAACTCCCAATCTTCCAAGGTATCTACATCTTGCACCCTTTTTCGCGGTATTAAGATAGCTTTTGAAGAGAGAGAGAAAAAGGGTTTCCCAGCTTTAAATGCCGAGACCTTACCCCAATAGAATTGACCAGCGTCGTGGAAAGCTTCTTGTAAATCTTGCGAGCGGCTATTTAGATGCTCTGGCTGCAACATTTGTACACTGTCATTTTCGTTCAATGAAATAGCACGCTGAATAGGAAAAGCAAAAGACGTGGCGCTAAAGGCATAGTCAATATCACCTATTGATACAAGTGCTAACCCTTTAGCTAAATCAATCGATGATATAAACGGTGCAGTTGCATAGATACAGCAAAGTAAATCGACGGTTATATTTTGCGACTCACACCATCCTATCGCATGTTGAATGACAGCCATGGTTGTTGCATGGTCATCGGCGATATCTGCAGGACGTATAAAGGGCACTTCCGCCCCATATTGCCTCGCGATATCGGCAATTTTTTGATCATCTGTCGACACGATTATTCTATCAAAGCAGCCAGATCCTAACGCAGCTTCAATTGAATAAGCGATCATAGGCTTGCCATGAAATAACTTGATATTTTTACCTGGAATGCGTTTACTACCACCGCGGGCAGGAATGAGCGCTATTTTCATATGAATTGTTCAACCATCGATAAGTAATACACGATTTATTAATACATGGTGTAATGCAGCAACCACTTCATCTTGCTGCGCATGCGTCATACCGTGGAATAACGGTAATGAGATCGCCTGCTGATAATAATTCTCAGCAGCAGGAAAGTCACCATATGCAAAGCCCATCGCCTGATAATAAGGCTGAGTATGTACTGGAATGTAGTGTAAATTAACACCAATATCCAGCTCGCGTAATTGCCTAAATACTTCTCTCTGAGAAAGGAGCTTCTTAGGTAAGTTTTTCTGAAACAAGTATTCCTGAGATAAGTATTTTTTAGATAAAGTTATATTATCTAGCTGCAGCCCTACCACATACAAATGCCAAGCAGAATTAGTTTGCTCTAACTGCTTAGGTAAGGTTAGCGGTAAATCAGCCAATAACTGATTATAACGCAAGGCAAGGCGCTGGCGTTCACTTACAAACTGCGTCAATCGCTGCATTTGGCTCATACCTAATGCAGCTTGTAACTCCGTCATCCGATAATTAAAGCCAAGATCTACTTGCTGATAATACCAATCGCCCTGCTCTTCAATTGGTAACCCAGTGACACACGTCATTAAGGTTTTATCCCGAGTAATACCATGACTGCGTAATAATGCCATCTTATCAGCTAACATTTCTTGATTGGTTAATGCCGCACCACCTTCTGCTGTGGTAACAATTTTCACCGGATGGAAGCTAAATATGGTGATATCACTATAATCACCACAACCTATCGGTTTATCTTGATAAGTCCCACCAATCGCATGCGCTGCATCTTCAATAATCTTAAAATCGTATTGTAATGATAAGGCATGAATAGCCGCCATATCACAAGACTGGCCACATAAGTGAACAGGAACAATGACTTTCGGTAATTTACCCTCAGCTTTAGCGGTAATTAATTTTTGTTCAAGCGCCTTAGGACAAAGATTGTAAGTGATAGGGTCAATATCGATAAAATCAACTTGAGCACCACAATACAACCCACAATTGGCCGAGGCAACGAAGGTAATCGGCGTAGTCCACAACCAATCACCCGTACCAAGTTCTAACGCTAAACAAGCAAGATGTAAGGCAGATGTAGCGCTGTTACAAGCCACTGCATAGTCAGCACCTGTATGATTTATCAAGGCTTGTTCAAACAAAGGCACTTGCGGACCTTGAGTGAGAAAATTAGACTGTAATACAGCAACAACTACATCAATATCTTGCTGGTTAATATCCTGCTTACCATAAGGGATCATAACAATGCTATTCCTTACAATTCTGCCAAAGTATCAAAATCACGGATCTGCTGAATATCAAGGAAATCAGGATTATTACCGGAATGGTATTCATAACCTTGTTTTACGGCTTGGCCTTTTTCACCTAGCTGATTTAAACCATAATCAATATCTTGACCGAAAAACGTTATAGTCGGACAAATAACATAATGATCAGAAAATTCTAAGGTTAAATGCGAGTCATCTTTAGGGCACATGATCTCATGCAACTTTTCACCCGGGCGGATACCAATGATCTCAGTTTTAATCCCAGGCGCGTAAGCCTCAACCAGATCCATAATATGCACTGAAGGGATCTTAGGAATAAATATTTCACCGCCCTGCATACGTTTAAAATTGGTCAGCACAAAATCAACACCATCTTGTAGCGTGATCCAAAAACGAGTCATCTCAGGGTGAGTGACAGGTAAAGATTCTGCACCTTTGTCTAATAAGCCTTTAAAAAACGGCACTACAGAACCACGAGAGCCAACAACATTACCATAACGCACACAAGCAAAACGGGTAGGCCCACTGCCCACCATATTATTCGCCGCGACAAATAATTTATCAGATGCTAATTTGGTTGCGCCATAGAGGTTGATCGGGTTTGCCGCTTTGTCCGTAGATAAAGCAATGACCTTTTCGACTTTATTGGCAATCGCCGCTTTAATCACATTTTCCGCACCGTGGATATTGGTTTTAATACATTCCATCGGGTTGTATTCTGCGGCAGGTACTTGCTTTAGCGCTGCCGCATGGATAACAAAATCCACATCCTGCATCGCTTGCATCAAACGCTCGCCATCACGTACATCACCGATGAAATAACGCATACACGGATCATTAAACTCTTGCT
>Ga0209292_1005056_pt1 | contig 13611 bp, 10 predicted proteins | sample GOMGulsemesocosm_2_FD_184634 | JGI IMG/M metagenome (GOLD analysis project Ga0209292, IMG submission 184634) | Methane-oxidizing microbial communities from mesocosms in the Gulf of Mexico - GOM9C Gulf of Mexico (SPAdes) (version 2) | ecosystem: Environmental > Aquatic > Marine > Cold seeps... | reverse complement strand
GCCTCGGGCTCGCAGTTCATTACCTTAAGCTTGCGTCAGCAAAATCCCGAACAAAATGACGGCGATGCTTTTTGGCAGCTAATTAGAGATACAGGTTGTAAGTTACTGCCCAATACCGCTGGCTGTAGATCGGCGAAAGAGGCAATTAACCTCGCTGAAATGTCTAGAGAACTGTTTGATACCCCCTGGATAAAACTTGAAGTTATAGGGGATGATTACAACCTACAACCCGATCCTTTTGAGCTGGTTATCGCGGCGACCGAATTAATTAAACGCGGCTTCAAAGTACTTCCTTACTGTACCGATGATTTAGTGCTTTGCCTTAGATTACTTGATGCTGGTTGTGAGGCGCTGATGCCTTGGGGGGCTCCTATTGGCACAGGCCGTGGCTTGATGAACAAGTATCAACTTAAGACATTGCGTGAGCGTATTAGTGAGCCTTTGATAATTGATGCGGGCTTGGGCTCGCCCTCTCAAGCAGCTGCGGCCCTGGAAATGGGCTTTGATGGTGTACTGCTTAATACGGCTGTCGCCAAAGCCGACAATCCTGTGCTGATGGCACGTGCTTTTGCCTTGGCTATTGAAGCGGGGCGCAGCGGTTATTTAGCAGGGCTTATGCTGCAAAGACAGACCGCCTCTCCAAGCACACCTGTTTTAGGTCAGCCATTTTGGCATCAATAATATTTAAGAGAATTCTATGCTAAAAAGTGAAGAGACTAAAAACAGTGGATTAGTAACCGAGCAAACCCTCTCCATTGATTGGCCAAGCCAAAACGTGCATAAAATAGAGAGCATTGAGCAAGCGCTTAAAACCAGCGACACTTTTACCGATCAAAAAGCGATTAGTCAGGATGACCAATACACCGCCCGTATTATCATTGATCACCAACAGTTACGTTCTCTAGAGGAGTTGTTAGAAAAAATAACCGCATTGCAAACTGGTCAATACTTCATCATTTGTGAGCTAACAACGGCTAAAGCCCTACTGGTTGACCCCGGTAAACAAAAACAACTCTTTGATATATTCAAACTTTCAGATTTAGTAGTAACGGATACCGAAAGTTTCAATTTTATCTCCCAAAGCACCTTAAAAACATCTAAAAACCAGTTAGAAGCTTACAAAATCATTAAACAGCTAGGACTAAAACAACTGTTGTTATCTGATCATTTGCATAATCAGTGGTTGTACCTCTCCGACATAGCACAAGCGAAACTCACACCTGCCTCAAATTCATTAATGGACGGCCCTGCTCTAGGTTCATTAAGCGCGGCTATAGCTTGTTTTATACACCAGGGAAAAAGAGCCTGTGATGCTATCGTTTTAGCCATCGCCTACTTGCAACAAAATCTTAGTCTTAGAAAATCGCAGCAATTAGATTTCAATCTAGATGCTCAACCTTTGCACTCAGCGCTTTTTTGCTGGCCATTAACGCTACAACACTACCCGCAAGTGACTACCGACCTTTGTACCGATGCTCTACAGCCTTTTGCTAAAACTGATTCTTTATCACTTGGTTTATATCCGGTGGTAGATAGCATTGAATGGCTAGAAAAACTGTTAAAGCTCAGCGTAAAAACAATACAACTGCGTATTAAAAACACCGCAGATGAAGAGTTAGATCGACTTGTTGCAAACGCCAGTGAGCTAGGTAAAAAATATAAGGCGAGATTATTCATCAACGATTATTGGCAGCTGGCTATTAAACATCAATGTTACGGTGTTCATTTAGGGCAAGAGGATATCGGCGAAAGCAACTTACTGCAAATTCAGCAAGCGGGTTTAAAGTTAGGGGTCAGCACGCATAGCGAATTTGAATGGTTGCGCGCCATCGCGATTCAACCTAGCTATATTGCGATGGGCACTGTGTACCCGACACAAACCAAGCCTGCCATCTTGATCGGCTTAAAAAATCTGCGCAGGTGGAACGCCACTCTAAAAGAGCATTACCCTGTTGTTGCCATCGGCGGCATAAAATTAACCAATATTGATGAAGTACTCGACACCGATGTTGGCTCAGTTGCACTAGTGACAGCGATCACTTTAGCTGAAAATTATGTTGAAGCAACTCAGCAATTGCAAGACAAAGTGAGCATGGGTAGTAGAGTGTAATCTAGAATATCAAGATGAAGGCAGGATTTCTCCTGCCTTATACCCGTAATCAATCATTTCTTTGATAGATCAGCACCTTAGTACTCTTCTCTAAATCAGATTCCGAAAAATCTTCAGGCACAACTAAACGTTCTTGATAGTGAAATTCTGGACACTCTTGCGCCATCAACGTGCGTACAAAATCGCTCGTTTGCGCTGGATCGTTATGACACACCATCACTTTAGCTTGCCCTGTTGTTAACTGGCTTAAACGTCTAAGTACTTTTACATAATCTTTTTCAACGATAAATGAGCCGGGTTGAAAGCTCGGCGGATCTATTACCACAATATCGAAGGGGCCTGGTTTTTTAATGCGCGACCAAGACTTCAACATATCGTAAGGCATAAAAAGACTGTTAGCTTTATTATGTTCATTAAGCTGATGATTTTTGCGACCGATCGACAGCGCCCGTTTACTCAAATCTACATTGGTAACTAAGTGAGCACCGCCTGCCACAGCCGCGACTGAAAATGCGCAAGTGTAGGAGAAAAGGTTGAGTACTTTACAATCTTGCGCGTTTTCTCTTAACCAACTGCGACCGTTTCTCATATCTAAAAACAGTCCAAAATTTTGGGACTCTAAGGGTGTTAACTGGAATTTAAGGCCCGACTCTTCTACGATTAAAGTACTGGGCACTTCCCCATAGGCAATCTCAAACTTAGTGTCACGCTTGCGACCGCGTTCTTGAATCAACACCCCTAACACCGCCTCTTTAGCGGCTAAAAAACTAACAACAGCGGCTAACGCACTAGCATCCATATCTTGATACAATCTGATCACTGCCACATTAGGCAACCAATCGATCACCATCTGGCTAAAGCCTTCAATGCTACCGCTCCTTCCATGAAACAAACGCCTCACTTCTAATGGGCTTATCTTAATGGCGGTACTTAACTGTTGATTAACCCAGTTTTTCAAGGCGATAGGCAATACAGTCTGTAATGGTGTGTTTTCGCTCATGAATCTCAATCTTTGTTTTAAAAAGTAATTGTAACCTAAGAGCCAGCTAACTTAACGTAAATCTATTACGAAAACACAGTATCTGCGAATTTTTCCAGAATCTATTATTGAATAACTCCCATCATTAGGCCTATTCCTCCACCTATGCACCTAGGAGACTGCCCAAGAACAGACTGATCTACTGCGTTCGCAGTTTCGGACAGCTTCCTAGAGGCCGACGAACAACATATTCTAGGCAATGTGCTGCTTTTAAACATTAGATAATTCAAGCTGCCTCTGATTCACCTCTACTGAACCCTGATGATTCAAGCAAAGCTTGATTCCTCTCTACTAAATCAATGTTTTAAACTAGAGATTACTAATTTTTTGTCATTTCTACTGATACAATGCAAACATCTTTTACTGTTAGGTTAATACTTAGAATTATGACATTTGAATATCTGCGCCAGAGCTGGTTTTTTTTCAAAAAGAACATAGCTACGCTTGCTAAAATCAACCTGCCTTTTTTACTTGCCTTCAATATTTTATTTACGCAGGTCGACATATCCACTTCGAGTGAGAATTCCGAGGCACTAGCGAGCTCACTACTGTGGATGTCAATGCTCAATTTATTGATGATGCCTATTTACTGGGGTGCAACCATCAGCTTTATGCAATCGACTGTTGAAGGGCCTGTTTATACAGTCTCTCAATCTTTAGCAGCCAGTTTGAAACTGTGGCCTAAATTGTTCCTCGTCTTTTTACTCACTAGTGCCTGCATTTTTTTTGGATTAATGGCATTAGTTATCCCCGGCCTTTATATTGCGGTGAGATTGTCAATTGCTGATTATTTATGTGTAATCGAGAAAAAAACTGTATTTGAAAGCTTACAAACTAGCTGGAAGCTAACAGATCAATACGGCTGGACTATTTTTCAAGGTGTCGCCTTTATCTTATGCGCTATACTAATAACGAAGACATTAGTGTATAGCCTTTTAGAGACTTACCTTAGTCAATTGAGTGTTCTAAATCCAATAATCAATAGCGCCTTTGATTTACTCAATGTACTAGTGATGATATATGGTTATAGAATTTATTGTTTAATTAAGCAAGAATTGTAAATTATATGCTCGACAATCAACTAAATAGAATATCAATTGTGCTTCAAGGTTAGATCAATTATCGTAAACTGCGAGTACTGTTGAATTGAGTCAAGCCAACACGCTTTGGTGCACTCAATATACCGGCATGATAATGCCTGAGAAAGTAAAAGTAACGGCAGTGAATTTGGGTGCTAGTCTCTAAAATTATTTGGTACCCCTAAATTCATTGCCAATAAATAGTTCTAATTTTTTATCATATTAAGGATGATCAATGGCAATTTTTAAACTAGAAGAACCTATTGATAATGAAATGTTTTATGAAGCTTATGATGAGTTTTTAGAACAGTACACACTATGTGAATCTAGTATTGTTGCTCTTGAACACAACCCTGAAGACTCTGTACTTCTCAACGATTTATTTAGAACCGTACATACGGTAAAAGCCAATACTAGCATGCTCAGTTTTGAACCGATGGTGCTGATTCTTCAAGAGCTAGAAACTATCCTTGATTTAGTACGCTCTGGTGGTATCCCCTTCTCCAACTTAGCAGGAGATCTCACCTTACTGTTGATGGACAGATCTAAAAATTTCATGGAGCAATATAAAAAGAGTCATGAAGTCGATTATCCGCAAGAGCTATACAATTTAGTACAAAAAGGTTTGCAGAAACTCGCTAAATGTAAAGCAACAGAAGTCTCTAAGTTGATGGTCGATATTATTCAAATACTCGATCCCAATACGACGTTGAGCTCAAAACCTCTGAGAAGCTCGCTAGAAGAGCTAACCCACGATAACAATGATCTTAAGTTTTTGTATCAGTTGGCTAAAAGCTGTGAAGAACGCGTTGGCTACTGGAAAGGACGCACTGATCGTATCGGCCAGTTAGCCCTTGCTATGAATCTTGAAGCCGGAAGCCCTGTAGACGTAGTTAACTTAGCAGCCTCGCTATTCACTCATGATATAGCCATGGCTTTTTTACCGGAAGAACTCTTAAACCAGCAGCAAAAACTCAACGATAAGCAGCAGACATTAGTGCGCCACCACGTGCAAATTTCATCACAATTAATGCGCTCGATGTTCAGCGATCACACAGCCGGCATCAACCTTATGCAGCATCAAGAATTGCTCAATGGCAAAGGCTATCCTAATGGGTTAAGTGGCAATGATATTAGCGCAGGGGCAAAAATCATCGCGATTGTACATACTTTTGAAGCAATTACTCACGGGCACACCAGCACGACCTTGCACAAACGGCCTCTCATGAGAGCATTATTAGAAATTAATAAAAAAGCAGGGATAGAATTTAGCGAGCGCTGGGTAGATGTTTTTATGCGTGTTGTACCTAATATATACTAAGTTAGATATCAAGCGACTTAGGTGAATTAAAATGTCAATTTTTCTAATTCACCTTAAGTTACATACTTTGCGGCCAATCCTTCTACCTCAACACCTTTAATCTTGATACTATCTAGCGATTAAGATTTAACTTCTCTCGCATCACTTTTATATATCGATAAAGAGAGCCACCAAAGCAAAGGAAAAACTCAGTGAAACGCAAATTTTGGAGTAAACAACTATTTGATCTTGTGCCTTATACGCCGGGCGAGCAACCAAAAATTAATGATTTAATTAAGCTCAATACGAATGAGAATCCTTACCCGCCATCACCACAAGTGACCCAAGTTTTACACTGTTTTAAGACCGACGCGCTTAGCCGCTATCCAGACCCTGAGTCTCATGAATTAACCCATGCGCTGGCCGACTATCACCAGGTTGATAAAAGCAATGTCTTTATAGGCAATGGTTCAGATGAAGTACTTGCCCATGCCTTTATGGCATTTTTCCGCCAAGACTTGCCTATATTAATGCCAGATATAAGCTATAGCTTTTACTCGGTCTACTGCAATTTATATGATATTGATGCAACTCCCATTGCTATTGATCAAAACTTTCAAATTCAGCTAGATGAGTATCAAACAGCCAATGGCGGGATAATTTTTGCCAATCCAAATGCGCCAACCGGTAGTGCTATCTCTCTTGCACAAATAGAGCAGTTATTACAAACCAATACTCAATCGTTAGTCATTGTAGATGAGGCTTACGTTGATTTTGGTGCGCAATCTGCGATAGAGCTCACGCAACAATATGACAACTGTTTAGTCATACAGACTTTCTCTAAATCTCGTGCACTGGCCGGATTACGCATTGGTTACGCCATTGGTCACCCGCATTTAATTGAAGCATTAGAGCGGGTTAAAAACAGCTTTAACTCCTATCCAATGGACATGCTAGCACAAGTCGCTGCGGTTGCTTCGATTAAGGATGACAGCTATTTTAAAGAGAAATTAGCACGCATTTGCGACACCAGAGAATGGACAACACTACAGCTAACAGCATTAGGTTTTGAGGTCATTGACTCGAAAACTAATTTTGTATTTGCAGCGCACAAAGAGATTCCTGCGATAGAAATTATGCAGTTTTTGCGTGAGCAGAAAATTATCGTCAGGCATTTCACTAAAGCTAAAATCGCTAATTATTTAAGGATTAGTATTGGTGATGATAAGCAAATGCAGAGCCTTATAGCTGCTTTGCAAACCTTGATAAAGCACTAGCCGATCTATTACTCATCCCTTACTGATCACTGACTCGATCAGTAAGGGAGTCTCACATTTTAGGAAATTATCTTCCTTACTCTAATCAATTTTGCGGATACAATGAAACTTAACATATAGTTAAATCCATTCCTGCTGTTTCTCAAGTAGAGGGCGACCGAATGCTTAAAAAAGTCAGTCTTTTGTTACTGCTTTGTTTTCCCATCTTATTCAGCCACTCTGTTTTTGCTGTTATGCCTATTAAGGTAACTTTCATTAGCCCTACTCCACAAGGGAATCCCTTTTGGGATAACGTCATTGCATTCATGAGGGCGAGTGCCGATGATTTAGCCATCGATCTAACGGTTATCTACAATGAAGCTCATCATCGTACTGAAAGTATCACCAATACATCAAAGTCAGTTGATTCAGAATCAAAACCTGACGTTATAATAGGCGTGTTTCATAAACGAACCGCCCAAAGCCTGCTGCATTTAATCAATAGAAACCAAACATTTTTATATACTATCAACACTGGAATTCCTGAGAAACAAAAAGCACTTATCGGTATGCCGAGAAGTACATTCAAATACTGGATAGGTCACTCTTCTCCCAATGACCAAAAGGTCGGGTATTTGATGGCCAAAGAGCTTATTTCTAAGTTTGAAAACTCACACCCAAATTATCGATCTTTGCCTATATTGGCTATCAGTGGTACTACGGACTCAACACCTAGTTTCGATAGAAATCGTGGTCTACGCAATGCATTGAAAGAACATCCTAAAGTAAAATTAAACCAATTAGTTTTTACCGATTGGAGTCAAGCATCTGCTTACAAAAAATCCTTCGGTCTTTTAAACAGATACCCTGAAACTAAAATCATTTGGGCTGCTAGTGATAGCATTGCACTTGGAGCCATTGACGCCAAAGGCGATAAAAAAATAATAACATCAGGAACCGATTGGACTTCATCAGGCATAACTGCCGTAAAAAACGGTAAAATAATCAGCTCTTACGGCGGTCACTTCACCGAGGGCGGCTTTGCCTTAGTGATGCTCTATGATTTCTTTCATGGAATTGATTTCATTCATGATCCCGGTTTGAAAATCGAAACTGATTTTTCCAAAATAGATTCGTCAAATGTCGATCAATACCAAACTTTCTTTACGGATCAAAACTGGCAAAAAATTGACTTTAGGCGTTTTTCAAAAAAGCTCACACCAAGCATTCGACGTTATGATTTTAGCTGGAAGGCTATATATAGGAATGTTAAACATCCTGATCACTAGTCCTCTTTCTCTGTTGATCTTGAGAATAAAAACGGGTTCCCAATATACTAAAAATTAGCTAGGACCTCACTATCTTGTCATATTTAGGAAAATTTAACCGTTACACTGTCAACTCTGCTCGTTACAATATTATCCAACATTTCGATACAAAGACTTTAGTTTCATACGTTAGTTAGCAAATATTCCTGTAAGAGGTGCCTGATGTATACAATCTTAAAATCACTTATTTTCATTTTGCTGCTAGCACTCGCTCCATTGACTTTTTCAGCTTCCATAAAAGTTGCTTTTATCAACCCTGCGCCTCAAGGAGAGGTATTTTGGGATATTGTTGTCTCTTATATGCAAGCCAGTGCAGATGATTTGAACATTGATTTAAAAGTTTATTACACCCTGCCTAAGCAGCGAGATAAAAATTTCAACAACGTTAAAAAAGTATTGGAATCAAACGATAAACCCAACTTTATAATCGGCGTATTTCAGAAAAAAACCACACTTAAATTGCTTAACCTATCAACTAAACACAAGATTGGCTTTTACTCTATTAATACTCAAGTACCTGATGAGCTTGTCGAATCCAGTGGATCCCCAAGGGGAAAATTTAAATATTGGCTGGGACAGTCTATACCCAATGACAAACAAGCAGGCTATTTAATGGCCACTAGCCTTATCGATCAAGTTAAAAAATCAAACTCTAGTAAGCAACCAATTCAAGTATTAGCGGTTAGCGGTACTAGAGACTCCTCGGCCAGTTTCGAGAGAAACAAAGGCTTATATCAAGCCCTCAGTGACCATCCCGATGTTTTTCTCAATCAAGTCGTTTTCACTGATTGGAGTTCACTCAGCGCTTACAAAAAGACCAAAGGCTTGCTCAAGAGATACCCTAAAACCCAAATAATTTGGGCGGCAAGTGATTCTATAGCGATAGGTGCTTCCAAGGCAATCGCAGACAAGCCAATCCTCACAGCGGGTATCGATTGGTCCCAACCAGGCATAGAAGCCGTTAAGCAACAGAAACTTACCAGTACTTATGGGGGGCATTTTTTAGAAGGCGGCTTCGCTTTAGTCTTGCTTTATGACTATTCACGAAAAAAGGATTTCAAACAAGACCTAGGGCTCACTAATAGAACACCGTTTTCGAAAATAAGCCTGAGAAACATCAATGAATTTAAAGGCATATACTCAAAGGAGTTTGCTGAGAAAATCAACTTTCGACGTTTCTCTAAAATCTATAACCCGAATGTAAAATCCTATAACTTTAGTTGGCCTGAGATTTTTCGTAACCTCGAGCAATGATCATATAATGCCAGCATCAACCACAAACTCTTGTGCGGTACATGCGCTAGAACTATCTGAGGCTAAAAACAACGCCATATTGGCTATATCATTACCTATCACCCGACGTTTTAAGCATTGTTGCTCTTGAATAATGACTTCATCTTGTGGTGAAATCCACATTTCTAACTGTTTGGGCGTCATCACACAACCTGGCACTAGAGTATTAACGCGTATATTTTCCCCACCCCATTCTCTGGCTAACGAACGAGTTAAACCAACGATAGCGGCTTTACTGGTCGCATATGCGGTTAAATTTGGAAGTTTCATGTGGTAGCACACAGAACCCAAGTTGATAATGGAGCCTTTGCCTTGCAGTTTCATCGATTCGTACACTGCTTGTGCACAAAAAAACTGCTGTCCTAAGTTTAAATCTAAGCTATTTTTCCAATACTGGGGAGTAACTTCTTCTGGACGGTGCCGGTTATCGCTCGCTGCATTATTAACCAACACTTTAAAAGAGCCCGATTCTACAACTAATTGATCAACGACCGACTTTATTTGCTCTAAATTCGATAAATCACAATAACGATAAACAGGTGCATTAAGCCCAAGAGAGCTAATCTCTTCTATTAACTTTTCCGCCGCTTTTGTTTCAATATCAATAAATGCGACCTTTGCTCCTTGCTTGGCAAATGCTCTCACAAAATCCGCGCCAATACCTGATGCCCCACCAGTAATCAAAACACTGCTATTTTCTAAATCTACGTATTGCGCCGTCATGCTTATCTCCGTTTGCAAATCTACAAACATATTTCGAATGTACCAAAAATACAGTTTAAACCTCAATAAAGAATACTTAACATCTCAAACTAAGCCCTTCACTTCTTGAAGCCCAGAATTGCAGGCTATCAAAATGACACTTCAAGACCTAAGAGATTAACCCTCTATTGATCCAGGCTTCATCTCATTCACCTCATCTTTGATGAGCCAAACTCCGCTTAATTCTTTTTCATTAAAGAAACTATATTTACTAAATTAAATAATGAAAAACATTATTGTATGCAGGGCCGACAATCGTCAATAATCTTATTTCCTTAGCCTTTTATTAAATTGATTAACCATTATTTTTTATTATTTTTTACATACAAAAGGTTAAACACATTATAAACATCACATACAAACCCTGTGAAACACTGATTAAACTGGAGTTATAAATGCACTCAATAAACACTCTCGAAAATATTGTTATGGGAGTCACTACGCAAGTTTTAGATTTACAAGAACAAGGTGCGTTATTTATTGGCCGCGTCTGGCAGCCACAAAAAAGCGGCCCTACCCCCATACTCATTAGAAATAGCAACGTTGTAGACATCAGCAAAATAGCAGCGACCTCAAGCTCATTATTGGAGCTAGATAACTTAGCTGCGCGATTAAACGACGCTAAAGATCTACCCATAATTGCAGAGTTAAGCACCTTGTTAAACAACAGTTTATATCAACACAAAGATCTCGACTTTCCTTATTTATTAGCCCCTTGTGACATACAAGCCGTAAAAGCAAGCGGAGTCACTTTTGTTGCAAGCATGCTGGAAAGAGTCATCGAGGAGCGCGCAGCAGGTGATTTAAATCAAGCGGCCTATTTCCGCAATGAACTAAACGCCATTATTGGCGATGATCTCTCAAAAATAACCCCCGGCTCAAAAGAATCACAAGAGATAAAACGCGTGCTGCAGGAGAAAGACGCCTGGTCACAATATCTAGAAGTAGGGATTGGACCCGATGCAGAAATATTTTCAAAGGCGCAACCTATGTCGTCAGTAGGGTTTGGCGCTCAAGTGGGCATTCACCCTATTTCCACTTGGAATAACCCAGAACCTGAAGTGGTCCTGGCAATTAATTCTAAGGGTAATATCATCGGCGCATCACTGGGCAACGATGTTAATTTACGAGATGTAGAAGGTCGTTCTGCACTGTTACTCGGTAAAGCAAAAGATAATAATGGCGCTTGCTCGATTGGCCCATTTATTCGCGTATTCGATGATAACTTCACTTTGGAGGATGTGAAAAATACCGATATACACCTCAATATTCAGGGAGAAGATGACTTTGAGTTAGATGGTTTAAGTTCTATGTCAAAAATAAGCCGATCTCCGGAAAGTCTTGTTTCCCAAACGATTGGACCTAACCATCAATATCCTGATGGACTGATGCTTTTCTTAGGGACGATGTTTGCCCCCGCTAAAGATAGAGATGAGAAAGGTAAAGGTTTTACTCATCATATAAATGATAAAGTTTCAATTTCTGCGAAAGAACTACCAAGCTTAGTTAACTGGGTAAATCACAGTGACAAAATACCGGCATGGCATTTTGGTACGTGGCAGTTAATGAAGAACTTATCGAACCGAGGTCTTTTGTAAGCTCTAGGAGTCTGTTTGGCTTGGCTGTTCGTAGTGAGAAAAAGCAGATTTGAGAAAGGCCTCTTGGTCTTTTGAGGCTATAGCGTGCTATTAACGAGAAAGAGCAAGAAATATGGCCAAATTCTGAATTTTCATAGTAGATTAGTGTTAAGTCTGACAGACTCCTAAGTTACTATAAAGTTAATAAAATGCGATATTTGATACACGCCGCATTCTTTTTATCAATAGGATAACTTATGTCAAAGAAGCCTACGTCTTACCTTTGGGACAATAGTCAGTATCACTTATATGAGTTATCAAATGCCTCACAAACGCGTGTTCTTATTAGCGACTTGGGAGCGACTATCATCAGTATTGATACCTTAGATATGGCAGGTAAATTAGACAATATTGTTTTGGGTTATGATAGTGTCCAAGAGTACATTGACGGTAAAAGCTATCTAGGCGCCACCGTAGGTCCTTGGGCTAATCGTATCGATCAAGGATGTTTTGAATTAGATGGTAGTAAAGTTCAATTAGAGTTAAATGAGCCAACCAATCACTTGCACGGTGCCAGTGCGGGGTTTCACCTAAAACACTGGCAACTGATTCATCACAATACCAAGGAACTGCTGCTTGCTTACACTAGCACTAGAGGAGAAGCAGGTTTTGATGCTGAACTGATAGTACAAGTAAGTTTCACTCTAAACGATCAAAATGAGCTGACTATCGATTATAAAGCGAATAGTGACCGCCCTTGCCCGGTTAATATGACCAACCATAGTTACTTTAATTTAAACCCCAAAGCTGTTGACATTTGGCAACACGAACTGCAAATCTCCGGCGATAGTTATTTAGTCACTAATGAGCACAACATTCCCATTCAACAGGAGTGGGTTGAAAACAGTCACTATGATTTTCGTCAACTAAGGCAACTTGGCTTTAATCGTGAAAAAGTAGATATTGATCATTGTTACTTATTAAACCAAAACGGTCCCATGGACAAAAAAGGCCGCTATTTTGCGGCATATTTACATGAACCAATATCAGGGCGTTCAATTCGCGTAGACACAACTAAACCAGGCATTCAACTTTATACTGGCAAATACCTTCCTCATTTTAGTAATCGTGAAGGGAAGGAGTGCGGTCCAAATTCCGCATTATGTTTGGAAACCCAGCACTTTCCTGATGCCGTTAACAGCCCCGATGCTGAATCGGTAATTTTAAGACCAGGACAACAGTACCGACAATCAACAAAGTACAGATTTAACCAGTAACTAACTGTTTATAGACATAAAAAGATACCTACATTTAAATCACTTCCTAATAACCCCCTCTTCTTTTCTCTACTATTTTAGCGGTTATTCCCTTTTGAACACGGCTTTTTTTCTAATGCTTAAATATTTTCCTTTGCTACACAGTGCGCTTTTTAAAAACCACATTTAACAGCCCTAAAAGTTAAAAACAGCATTTTTTCGTTTCAATAAAGCCCTGACGAAAACAACAGCTACATCTCGTTAGACAAATATAATATTTTTGTCACATTTATAATAAATACAGGGGTTCAAATGAAACTGAATAAAAATAAAATGCTTAGTGCCACTATCGATACAGTAATGTCTCTTGGTCTTACATCTTCAGCATTTGCCGCAGACTATGTGGTTGGTGTGAGCTGGTCAAAATTTCAAGAAGAGCGTTGGAAAAAAAATGAAGCGAGAATTATCAAAGGCCTAGGTGAGAATGCAAAATATATCAGTTCTGATGCCGGTGGTTCTGCTGAAAAGCAACTGTCGGATATTGAAAGTTTAATCACCCGTGGCGCCAACGCTATTAGTGTACTTGCTTGGGACACTGAAGCGATTTTACC
>Ga0209292_1005054_pt1 | contig 13615 bp, 11 predicted proteins | sample GOMGulsemesocosm_2_FD_184634 | JGI IMG/M metagenome (GOLD analysis project Ga0209292, IMG submission 184634) | Methane-oxidizing microbial communities from mesocosms in the Gulf of Mexico - GOM9C Gulf of Mexico (SPAdes) (version 2) | ecosystem: Environmental > Aquatic > Marine > Cold seeps... | reverse complement strand
AATTCAAGTGCAAGAACCGGATTTTTATCATTAAGTTTATCTGCTTTATCGAGAGATTCTTGCAGCCAAGTTGGGTGCACGGTTAGTGCTGCACATTGCGTGCTGATAACAAACATGAAAGCGCATAGAGAAGTGAGGATGAAATTTATTTTCTTAACAGTCAATGGCTTAGGTAATCCTTTTACCTTACTTATAATCTTTGATTTATTAACCACAGAGTATCCCTTATTTAGCCAGGTTGTGAACAGTTTTACTTATAAGTAAATTAAGTTTTTAAAGCCTAATTTAGCTACCAACCTTTGTTCATGATAGCCCAATATGCATTATTTAACTGAAATTATAAACACCTTTTTAATCTGATTCTTCATGGGTAATGGCAATATTTCTTATACATTGCGCTTTTTAGAACAGCTCCTATGTACAGCAAGATCATCAAAGTAATAAAAGGTATAACTTGATCAATATCAAGTGAGCACAACAGCTTTTACTTTTGTATTTGCGGACTAAATGCTACTATCTGAATAATAGTAATTCTCATTATCTCTTAGGTTAATTGTTTGAGTGTAATGAATTAGTTTTTGGACTTATATCATGACCCTAGCAGAACTTCCGCTGAATAAACCTGCAAAAATAAGCGCGTTACCAAAAGATGAAGCTATTGCGGCTCAATTAATTGAGCAAGGCTTTACCCTCAGATCACATGTCTCATTAGCACATAAGGCTCCTTTCAATGGGCCGATGGCATTTCGCTTACACAATACTAAGATCAGTATTCAACGCACTATCGCTGAACAAATTAGCGTTAGTCTTTAATTGGTAAGTTATTCATAAATTGATTAACTTGCTGATGTATTTATAACAAGCAACCACAAAAGAATTTTTCCGTGAAACAATCAAAACATTTCGCACTGGTTGGTTTTGCCAACTCAGGCAAAAGCACTTTATTTAACCTTTTATTATCTGATGACTTAAGTAATAAAAAGCAAAAGAAGCAAAACGTGGGTAATTGGTCTGGTGTAACGGTTGCCGCTAAAAAAACAAGTTTTACCCTAGACAAAAAGACTGCCCATTTATCAGATCTCCCTGGTTTAAGTTCATTGGAACGCCATGCAGAGCAAGGTAAAGATCTCACTATATCCCAATCATTTTTACAAGATAATGACATTGATTGTTTAGTCAATGTTGTGGATATTAATCAGCTGAGTCGCCAACTCTATTTAACCAGCCAGTTATTAGAGTTAGGTGTACCTATGATAGTGGTACTGAATAAAACCGACCGACAAAAAAATATAGATATTGATGTATCAGAGCTAGCGGTAGAATTAGGTTGTCCTGTTATTGCCATTAGTGCACAACAGGATAGTGCCTTAATAAAAGTTCAACAGGTATTGGCTCAAATGACAGCGGATATATCTGCCAATCATCAAAAAATCGTCGATAGTGTTCGTTCAGCAGAAAGCCAAGTGCAATTACAACAGCCCCAAAAAAATATCAAAGCAATGCAAGCTCGTTATGATTATATTACCGATATGCTGGCGAGAATCAGTAGTGTTGACGCGACTAATGCTGATTTTGCCAACCCTGCAGGTGGTAACAAAGCTTTTTCGGAAAGAATAGATAGCATGGTATTACACCCATTAATGGGCGTTCCGGTATTTCTTGGCGTGATGTACTTACTCTTTATGTTTGCCATTAATGTTGGAAGTGCCTTTATCGATTTCTTCGATATTTTAAGCGGTACTCTCTTTGTTGCTTACCCGTTGCATTTTCTTGCAGCGTTTGATTTGCCACAATGGATTTTGACTATTGTTGAGGGGTTTGGCAGTGGCTTGCAAACAGTCGCAACCTTCATTCCTGTCATTGCCTGTTTGTTTATCGGTTTATCGCTACTTGAGAGTTCTGGTTACTTAGCCCGAGCTGCTTTTGTCGTTGATAGTGTCATGCAAAAAATTGGTTTACCCGGTAAAGCTTTTGTGCCTTTGATTGTCGGCTTCGGCTGTACTGTGCCCGCAGTCATGTCAGCACGAATTCTTGATAGCGAGCGAGAACGTATCACTACCGTAATGATGTCGCCCTTTATGTCATGTGGCGCAAGGTTGCCTGTCTATGCACTATTTGCTGCGGCATTCTTTCCAGACAATGGTCAAAACTTAGTTTTTTTATTGTATTTAGTGGGTATTGCCGCCGCTATATTTACCGGCTTCTTATTAAAGAAAACCGTCTTATCTGGTACTACTTCGCTAAATATAATGGAGTTACCTAATTATGAAATGCCAACAATTGGCAACCTAAGTAAGCGAGTATGGCAGCGAACCAGTGGTTTTGTCACCGGTGCAGGTAAAACCATTGTCATTGTCGTGTGTTTACTTAACTTTTTTAATTCTATTGGTACTGATGGTCAATTTGGTAATCAAGATAGTGAAAACTCGGTATTAAGCCAAGGAGCAAAAGTAGTTATGCCGCTATTGGCTCCTATGGGCGTTCAAGAAGAGAACTGGCAAGCGGGTGTCGGCATTATCACCGGTATTTTTGCTAAGGAAGTATTAGTTGCCACCTTTAATAATTTATACTCACCTCATGCAGGAGAGGATGAATCTGAGCCATCCTTATCACAAAGTTGGCAGGATGCTATTGGTAGCATTAAAGAAAATTTATTAGGTATAGCGCCTGATGATCCTTTAGGTATTAGTGTTGGTGAAGTCAGCGATTTAAACCTTGCAGCAGAAGAGCAAGGTGTTGAGTTGACCACTTACCAGCGTATGCAATTAGCATTTGTTAGTCAATTAGGCGCGTTTAGCTATTTGTTGTTTATCTTACTTTATACCCCTTGCGTTGCTGCAATGGGCGCAATTAAAAATGAAGTAGGAAGTCGTTGGGCAGGGTTTGCCGGAATTTGGAGTTTTACCTTTGCTTATTTAGTGGCAACTTTATGTTATCAAATAGGTACTATTTTAGTGACACCTGTCAGCTCTAGTATCACCATAGGTGTCGCTTTATTAACCTTTTTATTGATTTATTTTTGGCTTAAACATAAAGGTAAACGTGTATTAACAATTCCCGTTAGAGTCAGTTACTCTTCTTAGGTATTATTGGTAGTAACTCGTTATAACCATTCTTTTATCACAGCGCCTTGAATTAAAATTGCTCACGCACTCTGAAACATGCATCTTGAATGGTGACGGGTATAATCACTTGCTTAGCAATAATAATCCGCGTAATTTAATCACTAAGTAGGGAATAACTTAGGGTTAGATTATGTGGTTTTTAGATCAATTTTTTCAAAGGGATAGGCTAAGAAGTCTGGCTCCTTCTTTCACTTTATTTTGCCGTACCTTCTGGGTTGCCTTGATACTGTCGGGCTGCGGTGGTACTAGTGATGCTCCTCAGGATGAATTGATAGACAAAGTCATTGATGAAATTATTATTCAGCCTACTATTGAGCAGAGTATTAACTTTGCTGGTGCTAGTTATACTTTACTGCCTTTAAGTGGTTATGAGTCTTCAGGACTACAAGCATACTGGCCAACTGATAACGATTTCTCTGCGGCACAACAAGCAAGTCTGCAGTTACTAATCCCCACATTAAATAAATTATTCACAGAGCAACACTTTGCCTTTAGCCAACCATTACCTTCAGGTGTGCCAGCTCTTTATAAAAAAATAATTTTTAGTCCGGTATCTCCAGCCGTCGATGACGTGGGTGTTGGTGAACTTAGTTTTTCATTTACCGATGATAACGCCATTATTGTTATGCTCGATGTTGATAACATCCTTGTTAACGCTAACCTCAATACGCTATTAATAGAATTAGCGAATACAATTTATCAAAGTGAACGTCTTAAGTACCAAGATGAAAATAGCGTATTAGAACGCTTAGTTTCTCGTGGTTTAGTGTTGCATTTTTTACAGAAAAACCTAGCTGCGAATGAATTCTCTATTGTTGTCGACATTGATTCATCAGCGTTATCGATGGCTTTAGCACAAGTTAAAGCTGAGCTAGATGACAGCGAATCTTTAGATGGCTGGTTTACTAAAGAGCGATTAAATGAACAAACTAAAGCCAATGCGGTAGGGTATTATTTAGCGGCACAGCATTTTTCATTCTATAGCGGTAGTGATGCGGCTAATAGCTTTGCTGTTAATAGTGCGCTATTTTTACCTTGGTTAGATAAAGCTAACAATGCTGATAAAAAATCAGAGCAATATGTTAGAACGGGTAATGTGCCAGATCAAATTGCCATTGAAGAGTTGGCCAGACAAGCAAATTTATACCAAGGCAGTTATTTTATTGAAGGTTTAAACCATGAAAAGCTCATTGCCTTATCTTTTGATGATGGTCCCTCACAATACACTACAGAAATTTTAGATGTGCTTGAGCAGGCGGAAGTGCCAGCCAGTTTTTTTTGGCAAGGAAAAAACTTAGCTGTCTATCAAGCTGTTATTGAGCGGGCCATAGCTGCTGGTCATACCGTGGCTAATCATAGCTGGAATCATGCTAATGGTATGAGCTATAACGGTGACGAATTGTGGCAACAACAAGTTTCTCCAACGAATGATGAATTTCAACAATTATTTAATATTACGCCGAGATTTTATCGACCACCCTACGGTGAAATCACCGATAAACAAATTGAATATTTAGCCACCAAGGGCATGAAAGTATTGCTTTGGTCTGTAGACTCAAGAGATTGGAATCCAGCATTAAATAGTGTTAAAAATATTGAGAGTGCACTAATAAACAACCAACATGAAGAGGTGATTACCTTGATGCATGATGCTGGTGGAAATAGACAAAATACTGTCGATTCATTACCTGCAATTATTGAGCATTATAAAGCCCAAGGTTATCGTTTTGTTAATCTGGAAACCTTATTGGGCATCAGTGATAAGCAATAATATTTGCGTTAATCGGAGAGAACTTAGTTACAAATAATTAAACGGTAAAATCTGGTTGAAATGGCAATTACAGTCAGATGAATCATACTTATTGTGTTAAACGTTATGCATATACCCGTTCCACCTGAAGATGCAGGATTCAGCTGGAATTATAAACGCCTTTATGCAGGCATTGATTGAAGAGAATGGTTGTTCCCTTGTCGAAATCAATAACGTAGCATAAAGCGTTTATAAACCAGCCCTTGGGGGAAAACTGAGCAAAACAGACTAGTCGTTACATTTGTAATTAAGGACGTTGCATGGATGCAGCTTAATAGAGAATGCAGGAGCATATTCTCCTGAACAACCATTAACAAAAAATGTGCCTCGATTATGATTCGCTCAGGTTTCCTGAAACGAGCTTCTTCAAGTGGTACGGGTATATATTAATAAGTATGATTTTTACTTGATTGGAGGATTTATTATGATGATCGCAAAGTGGTGTATTGATGCTAAGTTTGGCCATAAACCAGAAGTTGTTGAATCATTAACTCAGTGGTTTGAAGAAATTGGCTCTCAAATAGGCTGGACTAAAGATAACTCTCGGATTTTAGTGGGCTCTGTTGGTGCGTTGGAGTCGAGTATTATTTCTGAAATAACAATAGAAAATTTGACTGAACTCAATGATGCTTGGCAGAAATTAGGTGACATTGAAGAGCATAAAGCTTGGAGTAAAACGTTAGAGCCTCATGTGGTTTCAGGTACTCCCAAGTGGGAGATATATCGGGTTATTGAGTAGAAAAGTTAAACGGTAGAATTGAAAAGGAAGTTATGAGTCTTAAACGTATTGGTATTTTAACGAGTGGTGGTGATGCACCAGGGATGAACGCGGCTATTCGTGCTGTTGTGTTAGCAGCCCACCACCATCAAATAGAGGTAATAGGTTTTTATCATGGCTTTAACGGCTTAATATGTGAAGAGCATATTGCTATGGCTGAATCGTTAACTTTATTAAAGGTAAGCAGCATCATCCACCTTGGCGGTACACTTTTAAAAAGTGCTCGCTGTCAGTTAATGCATGAAGAAAAAGGCTTGAAATTAGCTGGACAGACGTTAAATGAGCACAATATCGATGCGCTTGTGGTTATAGGGGGCGATGGGTCTTTTTCTGGCTTGTTGGCGCTTAAGCATTATTGGTCAGGGCAGATGATTGGTGTTCCTGGCACGATAGATAATGATTTAGATGGCACTGATTACACCATAGGTTTTGCCACTGCAGTAAATACGGGCATAGAAGCTATTGATAAAATTCGTGATACCGCTGACGCATTTGAACGGATATTTATTGTTGAATTAATGGGGCGACATAGTGGTCATATTACCTTTAATGTAGGTATTGCTTGTGCGGCTGAGCAGGTATTGTCATTCGAAAATTTTAGCATTGAAAAACAATCCGAAACCTTACAGCAACTTGCTACAGAAATTGCTGAAGCTAAAGCTGCACGTCATTCTAGTTATATTATTGTTATTGCTGAAAACCTATGGCCAGGAGGCGCAATAGAATTAGCTAAACAATTACATCAGCATGCTGATATTGAATGTACACCTTGTATATTAGGGCATATTCAGCGCGGTGGCTCACCTGTTGCTAAAGATAGAATATTAGCAACAAAAATGGGCGTGGCGGCAGTGCAGGCACTTATCGATGGTAAATCTCATGTCATGGTGGCAGAGCAAGATAATGCTATACACTTTATCGCGCTTGATGCGGCTATTAAGCATAAAAAGCAGGTTAGTAAGCAACTTATTGATGCACAGCAAAATATCTTGGCGTTAACAGCACAAACTCAGTGCTAACGCCAAAATATTTCGATTTTAGTATTATTGTGCTTTCAGTTTGGGGATAGATAATGAAAAACTACTGCCATTACCAAGCTCACTTTTAACTAAAAGTTCAGCGTTGATGACTTGCGATAACTTCTGACTAATCGCTAAACCCAGACCTGCATGTTGGGTATTATCTTCAATGGCATTACTCGCCCTGTATCGAGCATCGAATATATAGGCTATGTCCTCTTTACTTATGCCGCTACCATTATCAGTAACACTCACTTTAACTTCTGTCGCTTGCTGAGCGACAGTTATGACTATTTCACCACCCGTATCAGTATGTCTGATGGCATTTTCCAATAAGTTTGTCATGATGCGCTCTAACTTGGCAATATCAGAGTAAACAATGAACTGGCAAGGCTGGGGTTGTAAGGACAATGCAATTTTTTTGTCGGCAGCTTTTAAAGTAAATTTAGCCAAAATGTCATGCAATAACTCGCCAACCGCAAACGTTTCTAAAGTGATAGTCACTTGACCATTCTCTAAATGTGCTAATTCAAATATTTGGTCAATAAGTCGTTTAAGTTGATGAACATTACGCTGTACAGTCGCTAAATATTCTTGCTGTTCAGCAAGGGATAAATCATCGCCTTTGATGGCTAATGTTTCAATGTAGCCTTGCATTGTCGCTAAGGGGGTCCGTAAGTCGTGAGATAAGTGGGCTAATAATTCGCGACGTATTCGGTCGTTTTCAGTCAATAAGGAAAATTGTTGATTAATTTGTAGCACCATATCGTTGAAAGTATCGCCGAGAAAGTGAACTTCATTATTATCAATAGTATTAGTTGAGGCAGAACCCCACTGTTTTAGTTGAATTTTTGTTTGATCAAATTGCACGGCTTTAAGCGCTTGCATTTGTTTTGCTAATTCTCTTACTGGCTGAGTGAAATAGTGAAATACCGCCAGTAATACCAGTAAAAGTAATAACAAGCTGGCGATAACAAAGGCGCCATACTTTTGTAAATCTTTATCTGCTTGTACTTGGCTAAAAATTGAATCATAAATTTCTCCGCCAATGATAATATATAAATAGCCTTGGAGTAGCTCATCTTGGTAAACAGGAGAGGCGGAAAATATTTTCTTATTACTAAATCCACGTGGGTCATCACCAAAAACAGGCATCTGCTGTGGTTTAGCAATTAACTGTTTAATGGGAGTTAATGCGACAGACTTTCTCTTTATTTTAGCGGGATCAGCAGAGTAAGTTAAAATATTACCTTGGGCATCGAGAAAATAAAACTCGAAAGCTGGCCCCAATAACATTAAGGTGTGAAAAAGGTTTTCTAAGGCTGCTTTATCGTAAACACCGTCTTGTAATAAAGGATTATCATTCGCTAAATGTTCAGCTAGATTAACGTGCAATTTTTGCTCAGCTTGATACTTTGATTGTTGCACCAAAGAGTTACTCCAAGCGACCAGTAATGAGGCCATTACAATGAAAGCTGTGCAAAGCGTCAATGCTAAACGTTGATAAAGTGATATTGTCATCTAAAGCAAGTCCTTATTGTTTATACTTATTTAGGGGGGCACTTAGGCAGTTAATTCAGGCATTACACCGGTAGAATTAAGCTTATAACCAACCCCCCAAACGGTTTGGATTATTTTGGGTTCAGCGCAATCCTCTTCAAGTTTTCTTCTAAGGCGATTAATATGGGAGTTAACAGTATGTTCATAACCATTGTGATGATATCCCCAAACACCATCAAGCAATTGCGCACGTGAAAATACTTGGTCAGGGTGTTTACAGAAAAAGTCAATCAGCTCAAATTCTGTCGCAGTTAAGTTAATCGCTTTACTTTTATAGGTTACTTGATGATATCTATGGTCAACCTGCAATTGTCCAATTGATGTGGCTGTTTTCTCTAACGGTACGGATTTTTCAGCTACATCTTCTTCATTTAGTCGATTATCGATCTCTGTTGAGTTTTTAGCGACAACCGCATGAACCCTACGTAACTGGCTTCTTACGCGGGCTTGTAATTCCCTAATACTAAAGGGCTTAGTCATATAGTCATCAGCACCTAATTCAAGCCCCAATATTCGGTCAATTTCAGATGTTTTGGAGGTCAGCATAATAATGGATTGTAATGGCTTTTCTTGGCGAACTTGTCGACAAATATCTAAACCGCTAATACCAGGTAACATTACATCAAGCAAAATAAGTTGATAATTTTTTGTCAAAGCCTGCTGTAAAGCTATATCACCTTGGGTACAAATATCGCAGTGTAAATCTAATTCGGATAAATGTACTTTAATAAGCTTAGCAATATCAATTTCGTCTTCAATAATTAGAATGTTATCTTTCATAATTTGGCCAATGGCGAGCTAAGCCATTGACCTAGCGCACTACTTAGTTCGAGTAATGGTTAATTTAACAGCAGGGTTATCAAAGCGATGATCCTGCGTTAACACAGAGCTTGATAGACCATCATCTTTGCTAACAACACCAGAATGATAACCTATTAGGTCGATGTCATTTCGTGTAGCATCATAACCAACGCCGCCATCTGCGGGGCCTGGAATAGTACCTAGCGCTTCATTATTTAGCTCGGTACCCGAATCATAGACATTTAACCGCCATGATTTTTCTTGATTAAGCATTAATGTTGATATATCTACTCCAGTAAGACCCGAGAAAGCGTCATTTGTATTCACTAACATGGTGGCAACGGTTAAATAAGTTGCCATAGGCTCAGTAGTACTGATGTCTAAAGTGACGCTAGCGCCTGGTGGAACAGGCCCTTCACTCGATATTGCCGCCATATTACTTGTTAATGCAATAAAGTCGGCATTGTCGCCACCTTCGGCTAACTTCTCTAAAGCAACTGAGGCAGGTTGGCCCACTTGCCACATTTTAGCATCGTCATGCAGCGCTACAGCAACAGGTGATAAAGGCTGTGCATACGTTAGATTGGTTAAGGTTATCGAGTAGCTATATTCCATAGCTGGCGTAATAGGAGCAACAACTTCTTCAGCAACATTGTTACTATCATTACAAGCAGCTAGCCCTAAGGTAAATACGCTAGCAATTAGTAATTGCAGAGTTAGTTTGTTGGTACTCTTTTTAGGAGTGATAAAAGTTAACATATTGCCTCCTTATTGCACGGTAATGGTTAGTTTAGCAACAGGATTTAACCAACGTTGCACGCTATTGTTAATATCACTTTTTCCTGCCGTCATATTATCGTCACCTAAGCTGCCGCGGTGAATATGTACTTTATTATTGCTTTCTATATCAGTCACGCCTGTGCCATTCATGCCAATGCTAGCATCTAATGGTGGTGGTACTGGCATACCAGCTTCACCGGGAGCACCACTGCCACGAATTTCATCATTGGCCTCAGTGCCGGCGTCATAAGCATTAAGAAATACGGTATAAGTACCGGCTTCTTCAGGGATTTTCCAGCTATCTAATCCGACAAAGCCATCATTGGAAGGTAAAATCATAGCGGCAAGTGACAAATGGGTATTGGCGCTATCATTGGTTAAGTTAAAACTTGCTGACATGGTAGGCGCTAATAAACCCATGGCCGGATTTTCATTAAGGTTAGCGTCAGCATTGGTTAGCATATTTGCTAAGCCAGATATATCACCACCTTCTGCCATGGTTTGAAGCTCAACACTCGCCATTTCACCAGCCATAAAAAGGTGATTGTCACTAGCATGGGCTGCTGTAATAACAGGGGTGAAATGCAAGCCTTGCGTTAAGTTGGTGACAGTAATGGATAATTCTTGTGCCATAGTCGTTGAACTTGCAAACGCGAGTGCTAGTACAGTGAATGCCGACTTTATTGGTGATTGTTTGATTACTTTCATGATACTTTCCTTTGTAGATAGATGTGTTTTGTTTAACTAAAAGAGAGTATGTCGGTCAAATATTGCTGGAAGATCACGCTTTTATCACTTTTTGTGAGTAAATTAATCACAGAAGTATCACAGTATTTTTTGGTGAACATGTCACTTGGCTATAAGGCAAGCTAAGCTCGTGGAAAAAGCTAAGATTCGTATAACTTTCAAGCCAATATTAGTTGAAAATCACTTGGTTTTTAAAAGTACAAGAGAAGTGGAAGAGGGCATTAGCATAAATATACTAATTTAGAGTTGCTAGTGGAAAATGTGTGGTAGATGAGGGCGTTGAGGGATGGTAGTTATTGTGAACAGATGATTGGTAATGTTTATCTAGTCATCTGCTCACGAGTTTAATGCTTACTGAGCTAATTTCACTAATTCTGGCTCAGCTTCGCACACTAAGCTAAATAATTGAACTTGGCTGATAGCACGGTCTAAATTGTGATTCTCTCGGCTTACTTGAAAGTAATTATCGCCATTTAAATGATCCGTTAAAAAACGCGTACCGATAATAAAAGGTAATAGTTTAGCACCAACAATCAAGCTGTCTTTCTCTAACGCGGTAAGCTTATCACCAAAAGCATTTTGATAGCTTTGAATAAGGGCTTCAAATATATCAAGTTTAAGGTACATTTTATCTGTGCTGGTATCATCTTCAGCAAGGTTACTACAACAGGTTCTCACCATATCACCAAAGTCATGCATGAGCAGTCCTGGCATGCAGGTATCTAGGTCTATGACAGCACATGGCTTATCACCATGGGTAAATAACAGATTATTTATCTTAGTATCGTTATGAGTAACATGTAGTGGTAATTTTTTACTAATATCGACAACATGTTCAATAAAATCTTGTTGATCAAAGCAAAAATTTACTAACGCTTGGCAGTCAGCTAATCGGTCTTGAACATTATTTTCTACCGCTTCTTTAAGCTGGCTCATGCGGAAGCTAATATCATGGAAGTCTTCAATAATGACAGCGATGTCATTTGCAGGAAAGTCACTCAACGCACAACTGAATTGAGCGAATGCTGTGGCAACGAGTGCCGCTTGCTCTGGGGACTCGACCTCTTCAAGGGTATAAGAGCCTTCGATAAATTCCATTAAACGCCAGTAATGCTCGCCAATTTTAATACAAGTTGCACCCGTATTGGTTAAGACTTGCCCTGGCACTGAGAGTGGATAGTTATCATTTTTTTGCTGTGCGAGTAAATGCAAATTGATTTTTTGCGCGTTACAGCATAACTCTTCGGTTTTCGGGAAAATTTCGTGATTAATTTGCTGTAAGACAAACTGAAAATCAGGGGTGGTCAATTTATAAGTATTATTAATATGACCATTACCTAAGGTGGTAATTTCAACTTTCGAAAAGTCAAAGTTATAGTTATTGAGTACTGTATCTATGTCCGTGTGAAGTGATGCTGCTTTGTTTTCCATTGCGTTTAATACTTATTTTATAGTGTTTATCTTGTTAGCAATGTGATTATCCTAGTAAGTCTTTACCAGTCTGTTTTATGCTAAAACGTTAATCTGCGACAAATTAACGCGTTACAAATTAGCCGGAGATAGTACTATTTTTTGGCAAAAAGTGCAGTAATTTTTTCATCAACTTGTTTACTATCTTGCGGGTAAGTTAAACCAAACCAATTATCATCAGTACTTAGCACTTTTACCTTGGTATTTTTTTGCTTTATTTGCTGCATCACTACGCTAGGTAAGTAACACTCCTGATTTACATCCAGTCGACGATTTTTGATTGATATAAGTAGCTCGCCAATAGCTTGCTCTAATGCCACAAAAATATCTGGGTTGAAAAACCAACAATTCATTGAGATTAAAGATTCCGGGCTCAACTTAATAGTTGCACTATTTGAACTAACAACTCCGCTGATACCTTGGTCATTCGCTTTTATTTGTTCGCACTCTTCGATGCTAGTTAAATAATTTTGCTCATTTAATTTACATAAGCCTCGATTAACGCCGCCAAAATCAGACAAGGTGTTTTGCAATTGATACGCCACCATTAAAGAGTCTTTTGCTGTCTCAGTTGATTGTTTTAGTAATAAAGCAAAGGCTTGTTTACCATAGAAGTCATCAGCATTAATCACAGCAAAACTGTCGGTGATTAACTCTCGACAGCACCAAAGTGCGTGTGCTGTACCTAAAGGTTTTTTACGCTGTTCAGGTAAGGTACAGCCCAAGGGTAAATCATCAAAGCTTTGAACGGCAAAGTCATATGCAATACCTTTTGGTAATCGACTAATGACTTGCTGTCTAAGTAGTGACTCTAACTCTGGACGGATCACAAAAACTACCCGTTTAAAACCAGCGTTTGCAGCGTTAATTAAGTTGTACTCCATCAGGGTCAGTTGCTGTGGACCAAATTCAGCTAACTGTTTATTACCGCCAAAACGAGAGCCTAAGCCGGCAGCTAAAATAACAAGAGAAGTCACTTAACTCACTACTCCAAGTGGTTTAGCTTGCTGCCAAATGCCACGGGTAAAGTCAGGTATATCTTTGGAGTTACTTCTATCACTTACCGATTGGGCACTGAGTGGGGTAATAACAGACCATGCTGCAGCATCATAGACATCTTGATCTAATGGCTGGCCATTGCGTAAACAATAGACCATACGCCAAAGCATTAAGAAATCCATACCACCGTGACCGCCATTACGCTCAGCCTCAGAGCCCATTTGTAACCACAATGGATGATCATAATTATCTTGCCATTTAGCCATATCATGATCCCAGCGATGAAAGCTTGCATGACTTGGTTTACGGCCTTGTTTCCCATTTTGTTGCCATTGTTTAACTGCCAAATCATATTGTTGTTGATATTGACGTTTGATATTCTTTGGGGCGTTTTCTATGGCAATTCTATTGGGAAAACCGGCAAAAGTGCCATTAGTACCTTGAATATAATTATGACGAGAATAAGGTCGTGGGCTAGTGGTATCATGCTGAACCATTATGGTTCGGCCTTTTACTGTTTTAATAA
>Ga0209292_1005053_pt1 | contig 13617 bp, 10 predicted proteins | sample GOMGulsemesocosm_2_FD_184634 | JGI IMG/M metagenome (GOLD analysis project Ga0209292, IMG submission 184634) | Methane-oxidizing microbial communities from mesocosms in the Gulf of Mexico - GOM9C Gulf of Mexico (SPAdes) (version 2) | ecosystem: Environmental > Aquatic > Marine > Cold seeps... | reverse complement strand
TCTTTGACCACTTCTTCAATTTTTAACACCAACCCCTGTTCAACTTCCGCTGGTGATGCACCGGGATAGGCCATCAATACCTCAATGCGATCGATGTCAAATTCAGGCATTATTGCCCGCTGCATATTGATCGCGGAGTATCCGCCTATAGCCAAGATAACCAGCATGAGTAAGTTACCAGCAACATGATTGTGTGCAAACCAGGCAATAATACCTCGGTGCTGCGGTTCCGCTGAATGGGGGGAGACATTCATGATGTCTGTTCCGCTGACAAGTCATTGTGTTTTTTTACGGTGAATGACGGCTTTTTAACATGCTCGATACCAATGTTGCCTATTGGTGTGCTTTGTTGCTCGGTGCTGTCGTAAGTCTGTTGCTCGGTACTATTAATAGTTTGTTGATCGGTACGGGTCGTTGTTGCGACTCTAACACCTTTGCCGGCGATCGAGTCGCTGATATTGGATAGGCATATGAGATCACCGTCATCCAAACCTGTGGTGACGTACATGTATTGACCACCAGTTCGCAAAATAGTCACGTTGCGATCACGCAGACGCTGCTCGGCGTCGAGTACCCATATTTTGTTACCGGGACGTAAAATATGCCGCGGCAAGACGATCAAATTCTGAAACATCTTACCCTCGATTTGTGCGTCGACGAATGTTCCGATTCGCAGCGGTTCATGTTGTTGGCTTTTTAGTCCGTAGGGATCGTCGATTTCAGCCACGGCAAACAATACTCGACTGCTCTCATCAAACACCCCTTCAGTGCGAACAAGTTTTGCCTGCCAGTGCTGCATTTGGCCGCCTATACTGGCAACTAAGTCGACGTTTGGCGCAGTGTCGTAGTTGTTGGCGAGAGTAGGCAGCTCCAAGTAGCTCAGTTTGCTCTCGGGAATCGACAGCCTCAGTTGGGCCACATCGACAGAAAATATGGATGCTATTGCTGAGCCAGTAGTCACATATTGTCCGATGTCGGCACGCTTTGAGCGCACTAATCCATCGTAGGGCGCGCGAATAATCGTGCGATCAAGTTGGTTGTGGGCATGACTGAGATCGGCCATAGTCGAATCTAATTTGGCCTTGGCCTGAGCTAACTGCGGTTTGTGCAGGGCCAAATCGTTGGCCGCCTTACTGCGGCTAACGGATTTGTTATATTTTAACCAGTCTTGGTACGCTACTTCCGCGCGCCCTTGTTCGGTGGCCAGAGCGCTTTTTGCGCTGGCCACCGCTGCTTCAGCGCGCTTTAAATCGGCCAAATAGTTGCGTTGATCAATTTTTAAAACAATATCGCCGCTGTTAAAAAAACCACCGGCAAAAAATTGTTCGGAAACTTCAGTGATACGCCCAGAAACTTCGGCGGTAATTATAGTTTCAGTCTTGGCGGTTACCGTTCCCTGGGCTCTCACCGATATTGCCAAATTTTGTTTGACTGCCTGGGCGACATTCACCAAGGGGGGATGATAGACAATTGCTGTCTGTTGCGGTGCTGGCTTACTAAAAAATAGCCCCACAGCTATTAATAGCGCAGTAGCGACAATGAGTAGAGGTTTTACCACGGCGAAGAGTTTAGATATCACGTAATTTCCTGTTTACAGTGTAATTAGATGGAATAAAATCAAAGAGCAGGCCGCTTCTAAGCGCTTAAAACCCGGTTGCCGCATTGGTTTCCCATGGCTACTGGCAGCCACTGCTCATTTGGCTGTGAATAGATATTGCAATGCTGTGTCGGCGAGCTCAGCTGTATAATCGATGGCATTGTAGGCGATTGGTAGTCCTGCAAGACTTATTACTATACGGCGCCAACACCATACCAAGAGGCCTAAACACAATAGTAAATCCCCACGTTTTGGTGGGCTGATACTGGCCCGCATTTATAACGAGCGATTAGAGCATAAATTGTACTGTAACCGTATTAACAACAGATTAATTATACTGTCGGCGGGCATGTTCCCCCCCATGAAGATAATAGTTAGAGGGAATATCGTTGCTGACAGTCTGGTTTCCAAAGCACATTTTCAGTTGTGCTAGGACAGTGTATTATTGGCTGTGTCAGTATAGTGCAATTTTCACGTTTTGAGAGATGGGTCGGTAATTATGAGAAATCCCGCACACTGCTTGTTGTTGATTGTTATCGCATTGTCTTCCATCGAGCAGGGCTGGGCAGTGGACCCGACGGTGTTGTGGCTGCCGAAATCCTATAGTGATGCAAGACCCTTGCTGCTGCGAGTCGCTCGTTCTGCCGAGGACAACGAACGCTGTAAATTGGTTATTGGCGGCGAGATGATTGTTAGTAAAAATACAGACGATGATTACTATTTTGTCATTACCTGCAGAGATGCGCTGCAGCGTTCATACAATATGAGTTACTTTGTGCCCAGATTAGGCGGCGCCGGAGAATTGGTGACAGAGCAACGCAGCGACAAGTCTGCGATAAAAACAGGCGGACTGGCGCTGGACGTTAATGGTCTCAGTAAAGAACAGGCGCTGGAGCAGTGTGCAAATTCACTAGCTGAAAAAACCATACTATCTGGATGGACAAAGGTGTTAGATGCGCAGGTTGCCGAACGGGAGCTTGTGCCGCCATGGATTTATCACTTTTATTACCCCTTTAGTGCAAAAAATAGGCTCGGTCAGCTGGTTACCTTTGAGGCGAGCTGCGTTGTTGACCGCGACGGTATCTCGGCACTAAAACTGGGTGCACTTCACCGCGAACAGGCCCTGGAGGAATGTTATTTAGGGTTGGAGGACGAGGCTATTTTGATTGGCTGGACCGATTTATTATACGATCAGGTACTGGAGCGTTCAGATAAAGGTGATTGGGCGTATCGATTCAATATGCCATTTAATGGCAAGAACCGCTCGGGTAGCCTGATTCGTTACAACGCCGACTGTCATGTTAATGAGCAGGCAGAAGCGGAAGTTGAAACACATATTGATATTGAGGGTATACCGGCTTTGTGCCTCGCCGCGCTGGAAAAATCGAGCAGAAAAATGTTGGGTGTCACCTTGTTTCCTCAGGAGATTGAATCGGTTGAGGAGTTGGAGTACGAATTTCATACGAGTATACCCTTCGATGCGCTCAACCCCTCAGGTAAAACATTACATTATTCTGGTGTATGTGTAGTGAACGATGCAGGTCGCAGTCGTATTAAGATTGTGCCGCGTTGAATGGCAGGTTTTTAGTGGTTGGGTTGGTTCTTTTGATACAGCAGGGCGCCAGCTGTTGATAAGTAGTTATAGATAAGCCGTTATAATGACTTATGCCTGAACAAAAAAGGGCTACTATTTCTAGTAGCCCTTACTATTTACCGTTTATATGCCATTAACTGGCCAGTAATTAGTTAGCTTTTCAGCTGCATTCTTATTTTGAAGCAGTTTTAGCTTTTTTCGCTGTTACAGTCTTGGCTTTCTTTGGTGCAGCTTTTTTAACTGCGGGTTTTTTTGGTGCAGCTTTCTTAGCTACGGTCTTTTTAGCTGTGCTTTTCTTAGCAGCTTTTTTGGGCGCAGCGGCTTTTTTGGCTTTTGCTTTGGCTTTAGCGGCGGCTGCCTTCTCAGTAGCTTTGGCTTTAGCGGCTGCTTTTTTAGCTTTGGCTTTGGCTTTAGCGGCGGCTGTCTTTGCAGCAGCTTTAGCCTTTACCGCGGCACGTTTTGCCTGGAGCTTTGCCTTGGCAGCAGCCTTTTTCGCGGCTGCTTTATCTTTAGCGGCGGCGCTTTTATTTGCGGCAGCTGCCTTTTTCTCCAACCCTTTCTGAGCGGTGGCCTCTGCTTTAACGATAGCAGCGGTTTCTTTGGCCGTTGCTTTGGCGGCACTGCTAGCAGCTTTGGCGGCAGAGTTAGCTGCGCTAGCTGTAGCATTGATTGCCTTGGCATTGGCAACAACCGTTGCGGCCTTCGCTATTTGCTGTTTGCCAGCTGCGGTTTTTTTCGCTTTGGCTTTGATCGAGGCTAGTTTTTTAGTCGCAGCGGCAACTGCCAACTTAGCCTTGGAAGCGGCTTTGCCAGTTTTGTCGGCAGCTTTAGCGAGATCGACTGCTTCTTTTGCGACGGTGCTTGCCAATTTTGCTTTAAGTTGCGCAATTTCTTTTTCAAGTTGCGCAACGGAAGTTGCTGCTTTTTGTGCTACGGCCATTTGAATGGTTCCTATGTTTAGTTTAAAACGGTGATGATTTTAAATCACAATAAAAAAAATCGAGCGAATTATAACCACTTTTCAGTTTATTGGTAGAACTAAGTGGGAAAAAACCTCTTATAAGGCATGAAAGGGTACTTTTTTTTGGTTTTTTCTCCTAATATAAAAAAAAGTAAAAGACATTTAACAAAATGAGCTACTTTATGAGAAAAAGTTATTAGCATTATGGTTGACTCAAATCGCGCAAATTTGAACATCTTATAAAGATAATAGTATTTTTTTTCGCGATAGATACTATATTTTGAATATTTTTTCATTTTTTTTACAACTGGAGCACAGCGAATGGCGAGTTCATCGATTCAAGAGCAGGATCAAAAAAACTCATCTACTGATATTGAGGCGGCGGTCTTTCGACGTTTATTGAATCACTTAGATGAAAATAAAGATGTTCAGAATATTGAATTAATGAATTTGGCGGGTTTTTGTCGAAATTGTTTATCTAAATGGTATGTTGCGGAGGCTCAGCAGCGGGGAGTTGACTTAGACTACGATGCCGCACGAGAAAGGGTTTATGGTATGCCTTACGAGACCTGGAAGGCTCAGTATCAATTGGAGGCAACGCCGCAGGCGCTGCAACAATTTGATGGTAGAGGGAAATAGCCTAAAACCAAATTACAGTGGGCCGTGGGGTAAGTATTGATTGTTGCTATGGGCCTTTATCCACAGGGTCAAATTGCGGTTAATACCTACTCCGCGCTGCTTTAGCATTTTCCCCAATGGAATGACCGGAGATTTTCCGTCGGCCTTCCATCCAGCTAATTGTTCGGCGACAGTAAAAAAACGCATTAACGCTTCAATTTCTTCATTTTCAAAGGCTATAGCGCTCTGCTGCCAATGTTTGTCTTCCAATTGCATATAAGAGCAATATAGCTGTTGTTCTTCTGCGTTCAATAACTGCTGCAACTGATCTAGTTGTTCATTCACCGCATAGCTAATAAATCGCTTTAATACGGTTATATCAATATCGAACTGCGTTGTTTCGCTATCGAGTTTTGGATCCCAGCTGCCGAGTGACATTGTTATCTCCGTTTTATGGCGACTAAAATTGAGCGCTCTATTATAGCGTGCTGGCAGTCTCAGGGTTAGCATTTATTACCGGTTGCTACGGTAATACCACTTGCGAGTGTAGTCTGTCGCTAGGGGAACAAGACCATTGTGCGATGACCTAAGGCGGTGTTAACCACCGCTAAAAAGAGAAGAATTCTGTGGCAATGTTGCTATACTGTATTGATATACAGTAAAAGAAAGGTGTTTGATGACCCTATTACACTCGGATACTTTGATCCAGTCCCCGCGCTTAGCCACAGTAGAGGTTGCAAGAAAGATAATTCACTGCGATGCAGATTGTTTTTTTGCCGCTGTGGAAATGCGCGATGATCCCTCTCTGGTAGGTCGCGCTATAGCTGTGGGCGGAGCCGCGGATCGTCGCGGTGTTATTTCCACTTGCAACTACGAGGCGCGTGCCTTTGGCGTGCGTTCGGCGATGGCCACGGCGATGGCAAAAAAACTGTGTCCGCAATTGTTGATTTTACCTTCTCGATTTGATGCTTACCGGGAGGCGTCGCAAAAAATGCGCGATATCTTCTTCGATTATTCGGACAAAGTAGAGCCGCTGTCTCTCGATGAGGCTTTTATTGATGTTAGTGAGACAACCGCCTGTAGGGGAAGTGCTACCTTGATGGCTGAGGAAATTCGCCAGCGCATCTTCGAGCAGACGGGGCTTACAGTGTCTGCTGGAGTGGCACCTAACAAATTCCTGGCAAAAATTGGCAGTGATTGGAACAAGCCCAATGGGCTCTGTGTTATTACTCCACCGGAGGTCGATACCTTTGTAAAACTGTTGCCGGTGGATAAGATATTTGGGGTCGGCCGTGTGACCGCCAAGAAGATGCACGATATTGGTATTCGAACATGCGGTGACCTGCGGGCTTATGATGTGTATGAATTGTCAAAGATGTTTGGCAGTTTTGGCCCGCGGTTACACGATCTCAGCTACGGTCGCGATCATCGCCAAGTCAATACTAACCGGGAGCGAAAGTCGCTCAGTGTTGAACACACCTATACTGCCGACCTGCCATCAGTCGATGGCTGCCTAGGGCAATTGCCGGCGCTGTTCAACACCCTGATCAGCCGTTTGCAGGCAATATCGGGCTACCGCGTTAGCAAGCAATTCGTGAAGGTGAAGTTTAGCAATTTTCAATCAACCACCATGGAGTGCGTGGCCCAAGGTGTGCCGCGTATAGCTGTGTTTAGAGAACTGTGCAGTCAATCTTATCAGCGCGGAGAGGGTTTGCCTGTTCGTCTGCTCGGCCTGGGAGTTCGTTTTCAGCATCGCTCTGAGTGTGGCTTACAGCTGTCTCTGTTTGATGATATGGAAGCGCAATAACAATTAGTCAGTATCGTCTTGGCAAATTACTGGACTATTACTGCTAATTAGTTCAATGGCCGACTACTGACCGTGCTGCTCATATGGTGAAACTCACCGGGCTGTAGGTTTATTGCGCAGCCAGCGAGGAGACCACTACCGGGCAGCGTTGCTGCGGTATTGGCAATCTCGATGCAGAGCATATGCTGGTAATCATTGGCGCCAAAACTCGATAAGCGCTTGGATTTTTCTGTCCAGGGGTTCCAAACAACGGCGCTATTGTTGCCGCTACTGTTCACGCTGATGACCCGCTGCCAGGCGTGATCGACAATATCGATCGTGGTATTGTCAATCGAAGCACTGGCGTCGGTATTCATGCTATAAATACGATCGACTTCAGTGTTCACTAAAATTTCACCGTGTTGCCTGTGTTGCGTCCACTCTTCGAGGCAGTCTATGTAGTTGTGCTGATCGAGGCCCAAGATGGTGGCTTTTTCAATGTCGCCCACGGCAAAGTAGCTGTGAAAGGCATTGCTAAAGTTGAAGTGCCTGTGGTCGCGGTTTTCAATGCTCAAGTTGTAGCTTAATTCAGCGCCAATGGAAAGTTGCAGTTGTAGCTGGCAGGCATAGGGCCACAGCGCCTGTGTGTCAGCTGCTATCGCCAGGGAAAAAGTCAATTCGGTGCGTTCGCCATTGCCGGTTTCAATAGTTTGCAATTGCCAGGGTAAGCTACGGGCCAAGCCGTGAGCTGGACCCTCGGTATGCCCAACGGATTGTTGAATGCTATCAGTGTTGTGTGACAACGGGCCAAACCAAGGCCAGCAAATTGGTACGCCACCGCGTAGGGCCTGGCCCTGTGCATAGTCGTTTAGTTCGCTGCACCAGATGGTGGGCTGTTGCCGACGTCGCTGGTAGTGGCTCAGCTGGGCGCCTTGCAAAAATACCGTTGCCTCAGCCTGTCGGTTTTCCACTCTCACCGCCAGTAAATCTCGGTGTAATTCGATATGGACGCCCGGTAGTTCACCAAACTGGCGATAGAGGTCTTGCATTTGTTCGGCAATATTGTGTGACATAGCATGTCCCTGTTGAATATTTAGTCTACTACTTAGTGGTGTGAAGTTGCTTTACTGGAAAAACTTAGGTGATGGCGCAGCTCACTTGTTACCTTGGCCATTACCCATTAAAATCCGCGCCTTTGCGTTGGCGCTGCGACATTTTACGGCGGAACCGCATTCAAGGCGAACATTGTTTGTGCCCAGTAATACGGTGCGATAAGTAACTGCCATTTCCCAGTTTCATTGAATATAAGAGTAATATTTGTGTCAGAACTGTTATTTTTACCCGGCCAGCGCTGGATTAGTAATACCGAGTCGGAACTGGGGTTGGGCATTGTTGTCGAGGTGGCCAACCGGCGAGTTGAAATAAGCTTTCCCGCCTCCGGGGAGAGGCGCACTTATGCCATGCTAAATGCGCCATTAACTCGGGTGCGTTATGAGGTTGGACAACAGATTCGCAGTGGCAGTGGCGTGGCGGTCGAAATTAACGACGTGGTCGACAATGGCGGACTACTAATCTATAGCGGTTTTGACGAACTCGGCGAGCAGCAAATTTTGCCAGAGCTGGACTTGGATAGTTTTGTGCAATTCAGCAAGCCCCAGGAGCGATTGTTTGCCGGACAGATTGACAAAAACCGCGCATTTCAGCTGCGCTGTACTACGCTTGAGCATATTCGGCAGCAACAGCAATCACCCGTGCGCGGCCTGCTCGGTCCCCGGGTACAGCTACTCCCTCACCAGTTATATATAGCCCAAGAGGCGGCCAACCGCTACGCGCCGCGGGTATTGCTGGCCGACGAGGTGGGGCTGGGAAAGACTATCGAGGCGGGGCTAATTCTTCACCAGCAATTGGTTAGTGGTCGTAGCAAGCGGGCGCTAATCGTGGTGCCAGACAGTTTGTTGCACCAGTGGTTGGTGGAGATGCTGCGCCGTTTCAATCTGTTGTTCACTATTTTGGACGAGGACCGCTGTCGGGGGTTGGAGGGCTCCGATGTTGGGCCCGAAGACGTCGACGACCCGCTGGCAGTGGATACCCAGCGTGACGAAGAAGCCATTAATCCCTTCGAGAGCGCACAGCTGGTGCTGTGCACCTTGTCGTTCCTAACTGAAAATCCAGTCAGGCACGCGCAAGCGCTGGCGGCACAATGGGATCTACTGATTGTCGATGAGGCCCATCACTTGCAGTGGCAGGAGCATCAGGTCAGTGCCGAGTATCGCGTTATCGATCAGCTTGCTGAGCAAGCGAGAGGATTGTTATTACTCACCGCCACACCTGAACAGCTGGGTGTCGAAAGTCATTTTGCCAGGCTGCGCCTACTAGACCCTGATCGCTATTTCTCTCTGGCGGATTTTGTCGCCGAACAACAGCAACTGAAACCGGTTAATGATCTGGTGCAGAGCTTGTTGGCCGAGGACGTAGAGGATCAATTGCAGCAAAATACAGAACTGCTCGATCGCTTGCAGGGCTACTTGGGGGGGGGCGCAGTGACGGCATTAACGGCGCAAATGGCTGAATCACCTGCAACGCCAGAGGCACAAGAGCAGCTGGCGGCTATACTTGACCAGCTGGTTAAGGCTCTGCTCGATCGCCACGGTACTGGACGGGTATTGTTCCGCAATACTCGATCTTCGGTGGCGGGATTTCCGGAGCGGCACTGTTACCCCTACCCGTTGGAGCGCCCCGCAGCTTATGTTAGTGCGGAAATGGCCCAGACTCAGTTGCCGCAAGCGCAATTATTGGCGCCGGAGTTACTAATAGGTGATCAGTGGCTTGCTGAGGACCCCCGAGTTCCCTGGTTAGTCGACTGGCTGAAGCAGCATCGTGAGGATAAAGTGTTGCTTATCTGCGCCAGGGCTCAGACTGCTCTGGAGCTGGAGGAGCACTTGCGTTTACGTCGGGGAATACAATCCTCAGTCTTTCACGAGGGCTTGTCATTGATCGCTCGAGATCGCTCGGCAGCTTATTTTTCCGACGACGAGGACGGTGCTCAGGTATTAATTTGTTCCGAAATAGGAAGCGAAGGGCGCAATTTTCAATTTGCTCACCATCTTGTGCTGTTTGACCTGCCGCTAAATCCAGACTTGCTAGAGCAGCGTATCGGGCGCTTGGATCGGATTGGCCAGCGCCATTCAGTGGCCATCCATGTGCCTTATTATCAACACAGTGCACAGCAAGTTTTGATGCGCTGGTACCAAGAGGGTATGGGTGCTTTCGAACGAACTTGCGCCGTTGGTCCTGCTCTCTATCAACAGTTTAAAACCCAGCTAGATTATTGCTTGCAACATCCGGCGGAACTCGATGCGCAAAATGACTTAATAGCGCAGGTGCAAGAGCGCAGCCAGCAAATGCTAGTAGTGTTACAGCAGGGCCGCGATCGACTACTGGAACTCAATTCCTGTAACGCCGCGCTGGCGGAGGAAATTGTGGGTGATATGATCGAGCAGGAGCGTCGCCAGGAGCTCTCTTCCTATATGGAACAGATATTTGATCAATTTGGGGTCGAGCAGGAACAGCTTAGTGCCTCAAGTTTTGCGGTTAGGCCCGGCGATCATATGGTGACGCACTCTTTTCCTGCACTGCCAGAAGATGGTATCAGTGCTACCTATTCGCGGGAGGTGGCCCTGTCCAGAGAGGATTTACAATTTATCAACTGGGAGCACCCCATGGTAAGTGGGGCAATGGATTTGGTACTGAGTGGCGAATACGGCAATACCGCTTTTTGCACGTTAAAATTGCCGCCGCTAAAAGCGGGTACCTTATTATTGGAAGCGATTTATGTGCTGCATTGCAGTGCACCGGCGGAGATGCAGTTACAGCGGCACTTACCGCTGACAACCCTACGTATTGTGATTGACGGCAATGGTACGGATCTCAGTCATGTATTGACAGCGGGTCATTTAAACCGCCTTGGCCAAAAGGTTCACCGGCGCAGTGCCCAGGAACTGATCGCTCACACCCGGGTTCAACTTAGCACAATGATAGGCCAGGCTGAGAGTTTGGCTGAAGCTAAGAAAGGCGCCATTGTCGACGCTGCACAAGCCAGTATGGAGACTGAGCAGCACGCAGAGCTACAGCGTTTGCAGGCACTAGCCCAAGTAAATCCCAATATTCGCAGGGAGGAGGTGGACTTTCTTACCGCTATCGGCAGTCGCTCGGCCCGTTATATTCAGGGTGCGCAGCTCAAGTTGGATGCGATTAGAGTGGCTTTAGTGACTTAGGGTTGGTTGTGCTGCTGGGGTGGGCACTTGTTGCGCCGTACGCTATCGCGGCGCATAACACGGTTGCTGTAAAAGTACCGGTCAATAGAGCCCGGCTGGCCATGGTTTTGGTGATGGTCAGTGTTTTGGATCAGCTCAAAAGCAGTTTTAAATCATCGAGTTGTTCTTGGGCCTGCAGGATAAACTGCTGTAGCTGTTCGCCGCTCAATTGGCGGTTTTCTAGTTTGTTAAAGGCCTGCACCTGCTCCATTGCTGGTACCTCAATGGAAAAGTCTGGCTCGTTATTGGCGGCGAATAGCAGCGAGACCTGAACGAGGTCGCAGTAGTCAAACACTGGGCTATCTTGTTGCCCACTTGTTTCCAGTCCCCGTTGCCAGTTGCCAGACTCCTTTGCGGCGATAATTAATTCTTGGCTAAATCCCCACTCGGTTAAAACCATTTCCCCCAGCTCACCGCTTAAACTTACCAATAGCTGATCCAGCTGCTCCTCATTGCTGGACAGATCGGAGAATCGTTCGGCGTAGGCGAGCAAGACGACCTCGCCGATATTGTGAATCAGTCCAGCCAGAAGGGCCTCTTCTTCATTAAAACCGGGTAGTTGTTGCGCCAGTATATAGCAGTAAGCGGAGGCCATCATACTGCGGCGCCAGGACTTCTGCATGCGCTGTTGAAAGACGTTAGACTTGGTCTTAAATAATGCCAATACGGCAAAGCTGGTAACCATTTGTTTGGTGGTAATGAGTCCCAGCCTAGCGATAGCAGACAGTGTGCTGTCGCACTGGTTGACGCCACGATACATGGCACTATTGGCCGATTTGATGAGTTTGGCGGCAATGGATGGGTCAGAATTGACCAGTTTGGCTAAATCGGCCATGTGAAAGTCGGGTTGCTCTATCAACTTGCGAATACGCAGCGCTACTTCTGGCAAACTGGGTAGTACAAAACGGCCTGAATTGAGCTCTTGCTTAAACTCATACAGCAGTGAGCTACCCTCGCTACCGGCATTTTGTTGCGTTTCCTGCATCAACAGGCTGTTCTCGGAGCCCCGGGAGCTTCGTTGTAGCTCGTCTAAAACCGAGGCTGCTATAACAAAGTAATGAATAGGTGCAGCCGCAACAGCGCTGTACATACGGGGGCGGAGTCGGGCAATGGGAAAGTACGCATTGTTATCATTCATGTTGAATGTTTTTTCCCTGCCGTCTCTGGCCAGCAGTCGAACCGAGCCGCTCACCAGGTAATATTCATCGGAATCGTAATCCCCATGTTCAAACAGGCTAAACCCCTTACTGGCCGTTTTTATTTGAATATCCTTGGCCAACGTCTGCAGTAGCGTGCTGTCGATAGCGTCGAAGGGGGAGTATTTGGGCAATAACTCCATCAAAAGTGCGGCTTCGGATTTACTCATTACTGATCCATAGTTCTGAAATGTTAGTGTGTTTTTATATGCTAGGGCGGTGTTTACGCCACCTGCAGGTTTGAATAGCGGTTCGAGGCTGAATACAATTCGCTAGTATATAGTAGATAGTGAGCAGTTATTCAATCGGTTTGCAAATTATTGGGGATGTTAGTCGATCGCTACCCGGCCCCGCAGCGTTTTGGTTTTTCCTCGTTGGTTTTTACTATCCATGCGCCGCCGCCGTGAGGATCGGCTCGGCTTGGTTGCTCGCCGTGTCGGGTTGACTGTAGTGGCTTTCAGAATAAGCTCTCGCAGACGTTGTAAGGCATCTTCTCGGTTTTTTTCCTGGGTTCTGTGTTGTTGGGCTTTAATCACTATGATCCCGTCTTTGTTAATGCGCTGGTCGCGAAAGGACAATAGTCGACTCTTGTGAAATTCGGGTAAAACAGAGGCTTTTATGTCAAAGCGAAGGTGAATTGCCGAGGACACCTTGTTGACGTTTTGGCCGCCAGGTCCCTGCGCCCTAATGGCGTTGTACTCTAGCTCTGCGCTAGGAATGGTGATGTTGTTGGTGATTATTAACATAACTGTCTGCTGTTGCAGTGACGGCCGTAAGAGTCGCAGTCACAGGGGTTGTTAGGTGAAACAAAATGCGGTCACACCGACCTTGCTAGGGATAATCTATTGGCCGGCCACGCAGGGGTTCAATAATGTCGTGCGCCTGAAAGTTTTCATTAGCAGGCATGTGCGGCTCTTCGAGGCTATAGAGGGGCGCTTTATAGCCTGTGACAGTGATTAGCGGCCTGTTATCATAGTCGTCGTAGGTCTGTTGGCATCACTTGGCTCTACGTAGTTGTACCCATTACCTTAACACAGACCCTTGATCATCGCGACGGCAGTGGATAATGGCTTTATTTTCTCGCTGACAGTAAAATGGAGTATTAACATCATCCAAAGGGAGCGCTCTGTCGATGGCAGGTTCACTGCAAGATCAACTATTACAGGCTGGCTTGGCCGATAAGAAGAAGGCCAAAAAAATTGACAAAGACAAGCGCAAGCAGGCCAAGGTACAACGTCGTTCTAAAGATGAACTTGTCGACGAGACCAAGTTGCAGTTACAGCAGGCACGACGGGAAAAAACCCAGCGCGACCGTCAGTTAAACGAACAGAAAAATGCCGAGCAACAGCAAAAGGCCATCGCAGCCCAGGTCCAGCAGTTGATTGAGGTCAACAGGTTGTCTCGATCAGGGGCGGAGCTTGCCTATAATTTCAGCGACGGCAATAAGGTCAAGAAAATTCTGGTTGATAAAACCATGTTAGAGCAATTGAGTAGAGGTCGGCTGGCGATAGTCTCGCTGGCGCAGAAATACGAGGTAGTGCCGGTAGCGGTG
>Ga0209292_1005051_pt1 | contig 13619 bp, 13 predicted proteins | sample GOMGulsemesocosm_2_FD_184634 | JGI IMG/M metagenome (GOLD analysis project Ga0209292, IMG submission 184634) | Methane-oxidizing microbial communities from mesocosms in the Gulf of Mexico - GOM9C Gulf of Mexico (SPAdes) (version 2) | ecosystem: Environmental > Aquatic > Marine > Cold seeps... | reverse complement strand
GGTTATTTCATTTCCCCTACAGGGATATTTTTAGGATAATGGCTAATCGCACTAAATTTCGTGAGCGCTAGCATGGCCGACAAACGTCAAAACCAGTTTCAAAATCAGTTTTCAAAAGATAAAAATAAAAAAGACAGTGCTGTTGATGCGCTAAAAGTGCCGCCGCACTCGTTTGAGGCTGAGCAATCAGTTCTCGGTGGTTTATTCATTGATAATGAAGCCTGGGATCGTGTAACCGAATTTATTGTGGCGAAAGATTTTTACAGCCGCCCACACCAGCTTATCTTCGAAGCAATGGCGAAACTAGTGGATCAGCATATTCCGCTGGACATTATTACCGTTTCCGAATGGTTAGATAACGAGGAACTGCTCGATGATGCGGGTGGTTTTGCGTATCTGGGTGATATTACTAAAAATACCCCTAGTGCTTCGAACATTACTGCTTATGCCAATATTGTGCGTGAACGTGCTGTGGTACGTGAACTTATTGCTGTTGCTAGTGATATCAGCGAATCAGGTTATGAGCCGCAAGGGCGTAAAAGTACCGACCTACTCGATTTAGCTGAAAGTAAAGTATTCCAAATTGCAGAATCAAGACAGAGTGAAGGCCAAGGTCCAAAAAATCTCGAAAGCGTACTGCAAGAAACCGTTGATAAAATCGAAGAGCTTTACCAAACCCCACATGATGGTGTCACCGGTGTTGCATCTGGTTATAACGACCTTGATGGCATGACAACTGGCTTCCAACCATCTGATTTGATTATTGTTGCTGCACGTCCATCCATGGGTAAAACGACTTTTGCGATGAACTTATGTGAGCACGCTGCGTTAAACCAAGATAAACCGGCGGTGATTTTCTCACTGGAAATGCCCGCGGAACAGATCATGATGCGTATGCTGGCGTCACTCGGTAAGATTAACCAAACCAAGGTACGTACCGGGCAATTAGATGATGATGATTGGGCGCGTTTATCTGCGACCATGAAGAGCATGCTTGAGCAGGGTAAAATGTACATCGATGATAGCTCGGGTTTGACCCCGACTGAGGTTCGTTCACGCTCGCGTCGTATTGCCCGTGATCACGGTGGTATCAGTATGATCATGATTGACTACCTACAACTTATGCGAGTACCAGCGTTAAGTGACAACAGAACCTTAGAAATTGCCGAAATCTCGCGTTCATTGAAGTCCCTAGCGAAGGAACTTAAATGTCCTGTGATTGCCTTATCACAGTTGAACCGCTCGTTGGAGCAACGTGCAGATAAACGTCCGGTTAACTCGGATCTGCGTGAATCAGGTTCTATTGAGCAGGATGCCGATTTAATTATGTTTATTTATCGTGATGAAGTTTATAACGATGATTCTCCAGATAAAGGCACCGCCGAAATCATTATCGGTAAACAACGTAATGGCCCGATTGGTAAAGTGAGACTGACCTTTAACGGTGAATTCTCACGTTTTGATAACTTTACTGGTCCTGCTTATGATGATGATTATTAAGGAATAGCTATGCGTTCAGCAACGGCTGAAATATGTTTGCAGTCATTGCAGCATAACGTTAAACAAATAAAAAAAATTGCGCCGAACAGTAAAATCATGGCAGTTGTAAAAGCGAACGCTTATGGTCATGGTCTACTTGCTGTCGCAAGGGCGCTTAAAGCTGTTGATGCATTTGCAGTAGCCCGTGTTGAAGAAGCATTAACCCTGCGCAGTGGTGGCATTGTCAAACCGATCTTGTTACTGGAAGGTTTCTTTTCGACTGATGAATTACCGATTTTGGTGGCGAATAACATCCAGACATCGGTACATATCGAGCAGCAGCTTGCCGAGCTCGAAGAAGCAGATTTAGACGCACCGATCCATGTTTGGTTGAAAATGGATACCGGTATGCACCGTTTGGGGATACGTCCAGACAACTGTAAACGTGCGATTGAGCGCTTGAAGAATAATTCTAATGTAGTGCAACCTGCACGGTTGATGACCCATTTTAGTTGTGCCGATGAAGCCGACCCGAGTATCACCCAACGTCAAATTAATATATTTGACGAATTAGTGGCTGGTGAAGAAGGTGAGCATTCCATTGCCAATTCTGCCGGGGTGTTAGCTTGGCCAAGTGCACATCGGGACTGGATCCGTCCGGGCATCATGCTCTATGGTGTGTCACCTATGATCGGAGCAACTGCGGTTGAACATGATTTAAAGCCGGTGATGACACTAACCACAGACCTAATTGCAGTGCACGATATTAAACAAGGTGAAACCACAGGTTATGGTGGTATTTGGAGTGCACCAACAGATACCCGCTTAGGTGTTGTTGCTGTGGGTTATGGTGATGGTTATCCCCGTATGGCACCAGAAGGTACACCAGTATTAATTAATGGCCGTATCGTACCTATTGTTGGTCGCGTATCTATGGATATGCTAACGGTTGATTTAGGCGCTGACTGCCAAGATAAGGTTGGCGATAAAGTGATTATGTGGGGGGCTGGTTTGCCAGCGGAATTAGTCGCGGAACATATCGGCACCATAGCATATGAGCTAGTAACTAAGCTTACACAACGGGTCACACTGAAATATTTATAAAAAATACTTCTCCTTGTTTTAATTCTAACAGTCAACGAAAATCAAGCCTTATCAAGGCATTATACTTATAGGTAACACAGGGTCATGTATTGATGTTGAACTAGTGGCAAAAATATGCATGTTTCATCTGCAATTTGCCAATTAATTACGCTATTATGGAGTAGAGCCAAAGCTCTTTCTACTTAATTTAAGACTGTTATTGAGCCAATAATCGTGAATTAATGTTTTATTTCGTCGATATGTAGTAATTAAGCTAAGTTGATATAGAGCGATCTAAGGCTTGTGATGAAGCTTATTTTATTTCACTTTTTATCATTTAATTTGTACAGCAACAAGAGGGCATATGACAGAGAGCAATACGACGCAAAGAAATCTTCCTAGACAGGAAAGAAGCCTTGAAAGAGTAAAACAAATTATTGATTCAGCTGCGGCTTTGTTTGATGAAATCGGCATTGCTAATGCGACTCCTTCTGATATTGCTAAAGCATCGGGTTTAACGAGAACCTCGTTGTACCGCTATTTCCCTAATAAAGCATCAATTATCCGCGCATTGGCTGAACGCCATCTACAAGCATTGGAATTACGCTTCTCAGCTGTCGCAAGTGATTTACCCCTTGAAGAACGTATTGAACTAGTTATCGAGATATATGCTGAATTCTACCAGAAAGAACCAGGTTATATGGCGGTTTGGTCAGGTGTTGATTCATTACCTGAACTAAAAAGTATTGACCAGTCAGCGCTTGATTTTCATTCCGCAGTGATTCAAAACCAAATGGTGAGTATTGTCGCTGATGATCTTGATAGTGAACAGATCAAAATGATCTCGGTTATCTTACCGCGTACTGTCGGTTCAATCTTACGTTTGGCTGTTCAGGAACCTGAATTAGCAGATAAATATGTCCATGAAGCAAAAGTATTAGCGAAAGTATACTTGACGCATTACGCGGATTTAGCGGGTTATAAGCTTAAGGTTAATCAAAGCGATGATTAACCCATAACGGCGTTTATTGCTGTCATGTTAGCGCACTAGATACGAATATAATAACCGAATAAACTAGCAGTATTGGATACTGCTAGATACTTGCCTCAATTAGCAGTGGATGCTGACTCTCAAATAATGGAACTGTTTTATGCCTATCTCTTATGTTGAACCTGTATTTCGTCCGCCGAGTGAATGGCGTTCACTGATCTTACAAGTTGCCAACGGATGCTCTTGGAATAACTGCACTTTTTGCGATATGTATACCCAACCGCAGAAAAAATTCCGTGCTAAAAAGATTGCAGATATCGAAGCTGAAATCTTAAGTGTTGTTGCCAGTGGTCAAAAGCACCAGCGTGTTTTTCTTGCTGATGGTGATGCCATGACATTACCGTTTAAACGCTTAAAAGAAATCTTGCTACTGATCCGTAAACACATGCCACATGTGCAAAGAGTTAGTGCTTATTGCTTGCCTCGCAACATCAAAAGTAAATCACTGGCAGAACTTTATGAGTTATGTAATCTAGGTTTAGGCATTGTTTATGTCGGCTGTGAAAGTGGTGATGATGAAGTATTAGCGCTAGTTGAGAAAGGTGAAACTTATGCTTCACAGCTCGATGCGTTATACAAACTCAAAGGTGCAGGCATTAAAACCTCGGTGATGATATTAAATGGCTTGGGTGGCACCGAGTTTACCAAGCAGCATGCATTAAATTCAGCACGCTTGATGAACGAAGCGCAGCCTGATTATTTGTCCACATTAGTGGTGTCTTTTCCATTAGGACAAGCCAAGTTTGCCAAGAATTTTGTCAACGGTTTTCAGTTACCCGATCAGCAAGGGTTATTTTTAGAAATGCAAATGTTGTTAGAAAATCTAGAGCTGAAGAATACCGTATTCAGGTCTGACCATGCTTCTAACTACTTGTCGTTGAAAGGAACATTAGGGCAAGATAAAGCCCAGTTATTAGCGCAAGTACGTGGTGCAATTGCAACCCCAGAGCAAAGCCATCTGCGTAAAGAATGGCAGCGCGGATTATAACTATTATCTTTGCAACAGCATAATTATATCCTTTCAACAGTATAGCTGTCATATTTTTAACATTTAGCGCTGTTAGTATCACCGTAGTTTTAGAAGAAGTATCACAGTAATTTAGAAAAAAGCAGCAGACAAGATGACAACCAGAAAAGGCAGTGCTATGGTTGCTAAGGTTATATTTTAATAATGATTACCTTATGATAACTAACTGTTTGATAGTTTTTATCTATTAAAATGATTGGCTCAAACAATTGGTTTAAGATTATATTTAATGTGAAAATTATGCCGTAAATAAGCGGATATTTAATTAATTTTAGGAGATTAAAATGGTTTTAGTAGGACGTCAAGCACCTGACTTTACAGCTGCAGCAGTACTAGGTAACGGCGAAATCGTTGATAGCTTTAACTTTGCTGAATTCACTAAAGGTAAATCAGCGGTTGTATTTTTCTACCCACTTGATTTCACATTCGTTTGCCCATCAGAGCTAATTGCTTTTGATCACCGTCTAGAAGAATTCCAAAAGCGTGGCGTTGAAGTAATCGGTGTTTCAATCGATTCACAATTCAGCCACAACGCATGGCGTAACACTGCTATCGAAGATGGCGGTATCGGTCCAGTTAAATACCCACTAGTAGCTGACGTTAAACACGAAATCTGTAAAGCTTACGACGTTGAGCATCCAGAAGCTGGTGTTGCTTTCCGTGGTTCTTTCCTAATCGACACAAACGGTGTTGTTCGTCACCAAGTTGTTAACGACCTTCCTTTAGGCCGTAACATCGACGAAATGCTACGTATGGTTGATGCACTAAACTTCCACGAGAAAAACGGTGAAGTTTGTCCTGCACAATGGGAAGCTGGCAAAGAAGCTATGGACGCATCTCCAGAAGGCGTTGCTAAATACCTAAGCAAAAATGCTGAAGGCCTATAATTAATACTTAACTTGTTAAGTAAAAATTAAGTCTAATAAAAAAGCCAATCTCATCGAGATTGGCTTTTTAGTATCTATTGGTTTGCGATTGTCTTAACTATCAAAGCATATTTCAATCGAGGCACTACCAAACGCACTAGTGAGTGGCAGTAATAATTTCGGCCCTTCAGATTTATGCGTAACGGTATGACCTTTACCTGATACCACTATCGGTGTCGACATATCAAAATCAAACCCTTTGTCAGCTAAAATACGTTTTGCACCGCCCGTGACCATATTGGTGATTTCACCAACCATATCAATAACTTCAGCATCAATTTTCGCTGGTTTCTCACCTAGCATATTTTGCATGATGGCTAATGCCAATGATTCATCAAATGTCAGTGCAAATGAGCCTTTAGCTTGGGTTGACATCATCCCCATAATACCGGAAATATCACCTTTGGCTTTATCGTCTTTTTTGAGCCTTGGCTTACCTGGAGTTAATTCAACATGTGCCATGGTATTTAATACATTTAATAAAGACGAGATAAATGGATTGATGAACTCTACACGCATAGTTTGTTATTCCTGATATTTAATTATTCACGACAATCAGCACAGATGCCGTGTGCTTCAACTGTCTTCGTCGTAATGGCAAAGCCATGTTTATCGGCAAGTGATTGTAGTAATTCTTCTATTTCAGCATTGTGCAATTCAATCACGCCACCACAACTCTTACATAAGAGTAGTTGTGAAGGATGCTTTTCACCAAAATGTGGACATAAAATAAAGGCATTACTTGATTCTATTTTATGAATAAAGCCTTCTTCGAGGAGGAAGTCGAGGGCTCGATAAACTGTCGGTGGTTTGGCATTTGGTTCTAATTGCTGTAGTTGAGCCAACAGATCATAAGCGCTGATCATGGCGTTGTGCTGTGCCATTAACAGAAAAATTTGTTGCCTAATTGGGGTGAAGCGAACTGCACGGGTAATACAAAGCTGCTGCGCTCTGTAGAGTAAATTGTTCGCTGAATCTGTCATAGGAACCATTCAAATAGCTGAGAAAGGATAATGCTAACACATTGAGGTGATTTTTCTAATCAGCAATGCAGAGAAAGTGGGTTTATTCATATAAGCAGACATATGGGATGACAGATCCTGCTTATTTTCTGAAGATATTAAGATACAAACTGTCAATGATTAAAGCTGGATTGAACTTAGTCGCCAACAGCAGCGTCTTGCTTGGGTTTAGTCAATAGTTTCATGGCTATCGGCATCACAACATAAGAAATGATTGGTACGATAATAGCTACAACAACACAGACTTGTAACAATGGATTGGCTGGTAAATAAGGACTAAGCCACAGTGGAATAAAGTAGACCAAAGGGATCAGGGTAAAATAATTAATCAGCGCGATCAGGTGCTTGTTTGGTGGTATCATTTTTATGCCTCAATAAAGTTCATGTTGAACGCGCGATTAAACACGCGGCTCAACATGATAAGTTGCAATTAGTCTTGCACCTGGCTGGCTTGTAAATAATTACCATATACCCAGCGATAAGTCGTGTGCTGACCTAAGATACCGCCAAGCTCCATGCCTTTTTCACTGCGCCAATCATCCATCACTTCGGCCAATACCGATGCCCAGGTTGCTACTTTTACCCCTGCTTGTGTCATGCGGTGGATAGACGCCTCTGCCACAGCTTTATTCCAGGTACCTGATGCATCCACTACCGCATAAACATCATAGCCTTCTGCGACGGCTGAAATAGCAGGAAACATTAAACACACATCGGTAACAACACCGGCCATGATGATCTTTTTACGCCCTGTTGCTTCGATTGCTTGTTTGAATTCGGGGCTTTTCCAGGCATTGATTTCTCCGGCACGTTCAATCACCTCGTCACCCAAAATGTCGATGATTTCTGGCATTATTGGACCATTAGGACCATCTGGCATACTTGCTGTAGTGATAGTCGGCATACCAACAGTTTTCGCCATTGCGCATAAGCCTTTGATGTTTTCAGTCATCAAGTGTGGGTCTTGGTCTCGGCAGCTAACCAATAGTCCTGTTTGATGGTCAATCATCGCCAGTACGGCATTATCAATTGTTAATGTTTCTGCAAATTTATTCATGGTAATTTCCTTTTACTCGATAGCTAAAGTGATAGTTACATTCATAGTTAAAGTGATAGCTAAATTAATCGTTAAATTAGTTAATTTGTTACTGCTTGCTTACTACAACGATCTCTGCATCTGTGGTCGCGGTGATCTGTGTTTGGTAACTACGGATTAAATCGCCATCTTCTGCGTTAAAGTTACTGTTTTCATCCGCGAATTCAGCATTACCTTTACTGACATAAGCGAGTACTTCGTTGTCTAGTTTGATACTTTCGCTCGCCGCTAAGCGCACTATGTCAATGTATGTTGTGCTATCAAAAGTCTTGTTTTGACTCTTTGCTCCGCCATAGATACGGGTGACGCCATGAGTTTTTAGTTTGTAGTGTTTATATCCCGCAGGCTGTCCTGATTCATCGGGTAGTACCCATAATTGCAGCATGCGATTCTTGCTGTTATCTGGATTTACTTCGTTATGTGAAAAACCTTCGCCACCGGCACGCTGTATTTGAGCTTCACCAGCATTTAAACTTTGTCCGTGTTCAAGCGAACCTTCGTGACTAACGCGCCCATCCATCATGATAGAAATAACATCGATTTCTTTATGTGGGTGCATGTGGGTTTGACCACGTGGATTAAACTGCGCATCCGCAAGGTAAACAAAGTTACCTAACCCGTCGAATGTGTTGGCTGCTTTACGGTTACCAAAAACACGTCTATCCGTGACTAAACGATGCTCGGTTAAACCAGCAAAACCGCCTAGGGGTAATGATTTTTTACTGAGTATTTGCATGTTCTGCTCCCTCTTTCTTGGTGTCTGTCGTTAATACTTGCTCTGTTGAAACTAATAATAGGACGTGAAGCTTGTTTGATAAATACGTGTTTATTGATATGATAATTTCATATTCAACAACAATGGATGGGCGTTGATACAATGGAACATGATTTAAATGACATGATGGTGTTTTTAGCTGTGGTTGAAACAGGCAGTTTTACCCTGGCAGCTGACCGACTCGGTATCCCCAAAGCCAATGTTAGCCGCAAGGTCTCACGGTTAGAGCAACAATTAAATATAACCTTGTTAGAGCGTTCGACTCGTTCACAGCATTTAACTGAAGCGGGAAAACGCTATTTAGTGCATTGTAAACGAGTACATGAAGAACTCGATTTAGCCACCGCATCAGTATCTGAATTGCTGCATAGCTACAAAGGTGAATTGAAAATCGGTGCCTCGATCTCGACTGGACAGCAGATATTAAGGCCAGCGTTGGCGACGTTCATGCACCAATATCCCGAGTTAAACGTACAACTTAATTTAGTGAACCGACGTGTTGATTTTATCGAGGAAGGTTTTGATGTGGTGATCCGCATAGGCCAATTAGAAGACTCGATGTTGATCGCGAAAAAACTAGGAACAGCCACGCGCTCGTTATTTGCCAGTCCTGCATACCTGGCTAAACATGGTAAACCACAAACTGTAAGCGAATTGTTAGCACATCAATTACTGGTGATGAACCCAACTAACAATGATCCAAAGTTAAACTTAATATCGACAGAGGGTGAAGCTTTTAGCGTTAACTGCAAGCCGCGATTATTAGTGGATGACTTTGCAATTCTCAAACAATCCTTGGTTGATGGCTTAGGTATAGCGGTATTGCCTGATTATATGAGTCGTGAAGACGTTGCGGCAGGACGGTTAGTGAATATACTGCCAGACTGGGGGATGGAGCCTGTCGATGTCTATGCCTTGTATCCGCGTCATCGCGCTAACATACCTAAGGTTCAAGCTTTTCTGGATTTTGTTGTTACGATCTATGGCGATGCCTTAAAACAGAAATGAGTAACTGCTGTTATAAATATGCGACTCGATCTTTATTTTTGAAAGTGTAGCGCTCAGGGTGTATGATCGCCCCCTTGTTTTTCATCGTGGCGGCTTCGCTGTTGCACGAATTTGAAAGCAGCCTAATGACATTTAGCGTACTTATATTTAGCGCATTTACATTTAATGCACTTACGCATCCAGATAAGAGATAATAAAGTAATGACAAAGCCAGTTACCACCAGTGTTCATGCCCCTGGGCGTTTTTCTATTGCCCCTATGTTGGATTGGACAGACCGTCATTGCCGTTACTTCCACCGCTTATTAACCAAAAATACCTTGTTGTATACCGAGATGGTCACTACAGGTGCGATCATTCATGGCCGCGGTGATTATCTTGCCTATAACAAGGAAGAGCACCCTGTTTCTTTGCAGTTAGGTGGCAGCAATCCCATCGATTTGGCCCAAAGTGCGAAGATGGCACAAGAACGTGGTTATGACGAGATTAACCTGAATGTTGGTTGCCCATCAGATCGTGTGCAAAGTGGTAAATTTGGCGCCTGTTTAATGGCTGAACCGACGCTGGTGGCGGATTGTGTAAAAGCCATGCAAGACGTGGTTGATATTCCTGTTACCGTTAAAACCCGTATTGGTATTGATGACCAAGATTCGTATGAATTTCTACAAACCTTTATCGACACAGTCGCAGCAACGGGTTGTAATGACTTTACCTTACATGCGCGTAAAGCCTGGTTAAGCGGATTAAGCCCGAAAGAAAACCGTGAGATCCCTGAGCTTAATTATCAACGTGTTTATGATATTAAGCAGGACTTCCCAGAACTATTCATTGCCATCAATGGCGGTGTTAAAACATTAGCAGAAACGCAATTACACCTAGGCCATATTGACGGCGTGATGATGGGCCGCGAAGCGTATCATAATCCTTTTTTATTGAGCCAAATCGATGAGCTGGTTTATGGTGGCGAGAAGTCGACCTATAGTCGCCATGATTACGCTGAAATGATGCTACCGTATATTGATAATCATATTCGTAACGGCGGCAGTTTAACGCACATTTACCGTCATATGTTGGGACTATTCCTTGGGCTACCGGGAGCAAGAGCGTGGAAGCGTCACCTCAGCGAGCAAGGGCACAAAAAAGGTGCGGGTGTTGAGGTTGTAGAAGCAGCATTACAATTAGTTCCTAGAGGCTAAAAGCTAGAGTTATAGTAGTAAAATGCTAACGCACTGATTGAAAATCGCAAAACAATAAAGCTTATTATGATTCATATAATAAGCTTTTTTTTTGTATAAATTTAATGAATTGTAGGAGCATGATCACTTATTAATTCATGATGCTCGTTTGGGCTAATTTATTCAGGTAGTATGATTATTCTAATACGAACGAATTAATAAAAAAATTTGTACAAAACGGTCATGATTTTCATTTTTAGGCCGATAAGTTGTTAGAGATATTAAGGATGTTGTCCGATCTATAAGTTAGATCACAGGGACGGGATTGATATTGTAATCACATTATCAAGCTAACTTACAAACGCTACAGAGGTATGAAATGGGACTATCCACCCAACTAAAAATCAAGCATAAGATCGGCATTCTTTCGGCGGTTGTTGTCGTTAGTTTCTTAATTTATCTTTTCGCCAACATTCTTGTGGTGAAAGAAAATAAAGAACGTTTATCACAGCTGTCTTCAATTTATTATCCAGTACTTGAAGCGGCCACGATCAGTAACAGTAAGATTGCCGAGATAACGCAAGCAATTGAAACATCTGTCACCATTGGTGATGAAGATATGCTGCTAAGTGCTGATGAAGTTTATGCAGATCTCATTACCCAATTAGACTTAATTAATTCTATTCATCCTGACAAACGTAGCGAGTTATTGGTCATTAAGAGCGAAGCTAAAGAGTATTACAACTCTGCAAAATATTTAGCTAACGGACTGATTACTGGTACTATTTCTATGGATGACTTGTCTGTTCTAGCAGAAAAAAACAACCTTGTATTAGAAAAGTTGTTAGCTGAGCTTAGTCAGTTTAAACAAGATAGCCAAGCGGAATTTACCGCCTTAATTGATATGTCATTAGCAAGCTCTGATGAAAGCCGTAATAAAGGTGTGATGTTAGGTGTTGGTGTAATTATTTTAGTACTGGCGGTATGTTACTGGCTGACGGTATCGATCACGGGCAGTATTCGTAAAGTATCTGATTCATTAAAAGAGATCGCGCAAGGTGATGGTGATCTTACAGTACGCATTGATTATGTAAATAAAGATGAAGTGGGTGATTTGGTACATTGGTTTAATCTGTTCTTAGACAAACTTCACGGCAGCATCAGCGAAACCATTCAATCGATCGATTCGTTATCACAAGCATCGACTCAATTAGCAACCTCAAGCGGTACTTCTAAATCCCGAATTCATGAGCAAAGTCAGTCTATTGATCAGGTTTCTCGCTCGATGAACGAAATGTTTGAGACTGTCAGGCATATTGCTGATTATGCGTCTAATGCTTCGGCAGAAGCAAGCAGTGCAAACAGCGAAGCAGAGACTGGAACGGCGGTTGTTGAAAAGACCATTGAAGCCATACACGAACTGGCTGATGAGGTGAAAACAGCATCAAAAGTTATCGACGAATTAGACTCTCATACTAGCAATGTTGGCGTGATCCTCGACACTATCCGCAGTATCGCTGATCAGACCAATCTGTTAGCATTAAATGCAGCCATTGAAGCGGCGCGTGCGGGTGAACAAGGGCGAGGATTTGCTGTCGTTGCAGACGAAGTTCGGACTTTAGCATCTCGCACACAAGATTCAACTCAAGAGATCCAACAAGTATTGGAAGAATTGCAACGTGCTTCACGAGGAGCTGTGGAAGCGATGCAACGTGGGATGAGTAAAGCGGATATGGGCGTAGAGCAATCATCTAGTGCAGGCGATTCTCTGACAAGTATTTCGGGTAAAGTCGAAGCCATCAATGTAGTAAATGAGCAAATTGCATCCGCTACGGAAGAACAGGCGCAAACGACAAAACTGATACATGGTTATATCGATGAAACCCATTCGATTGCAACACAAGTATCTGAAGATACCGAAGTGCTCGACGAGATCACCCAAGCTATTGAAGCTGCTACACAACAATTAAGACAAGCAACAAATCAATTTAGTGTGTAGTAAGTAACGACAATTTGCTTGCTACACGAAATTTCTAAGGAGAGAAATTTTATGAGCAAGCAAATTGCTATTGATGGATCAAACATTTTATCAATATTTAAACCAAAAACAGTATCAATCCGATTACCAAACCCCGCCGCAACACTAACTTTAACTGCTTGTATTTCAGCTGCGTTATTCTCGAGCTTTGCCTCTGCCGAGCAATTACGTCGCGTGCAATTACTTGAAGAGCAAGTATCTGTACTCGAAGAACAGCAAGCTGAAACTAATCGTGTTAACAATGTCACCGTAAATGGTTTTTTCACCTTAAGTGCAGGCATGGCATCAAATGATGCTGGTTATGCAGGGTATGACAAAACGCTAGATTACGTACCAGAAACCAAAGTCGGTCTACAAGCAGCATTTGAAGTAACAGAGAGTACCTTTCTTGTTGCGCAACTGGTTGCTCGTGCAGAACAACACTGGCGTCCAGAAATGGAATGGGCCTTTTTAAGTCATACCTTTGATAACGATTTAACCGTGCGAGCGGGTCGTTTACGTGTGCCTTTGTATATGTATTCTGATTATTTGGAAGTTAACTTTGCTCAGCCTTGGTTGCGCCCACCAGAAGAAGTTTATGCGGTTGTTCCGGTTAGTTCATACGAAGGTATCGATTTTGTCTATACGATCCCGTTTGATGAAGCTGAGTGGCAATTTCAGGCTTATACCGGTGTTGGTTCTGATCCTGATGAAGAAACAGACTTCGGTACCGATGTTGAATATGACGATGTTATGGGTTTAGCGACTACTTTCAGTTATAACAGCTTTAGTGTGCGTGCCAGTTATGTGATGACGACTCTAAACTCTGGAGAAGGATCCGTACCGGGTACGAGTACTCCTTTAGTTAATTTTACCGATGCTGATACTAGTTTTATTGGTCTTGGTGCTAGTTATGATGATGGTGATTTACTGGTTGTTGCTGAGTGGACAAAATCTCAGGT
>Ga0209292_1005050_pt1 | contig 13619 bp, 1 predicted proteins | sample GOMGulsemesocosm_2_FD_184634 | JGI IMG/M metagenome (GOLD analysis project Ga0209292, IMG submission 184634) | Methane-oxidizing microbial communities from mesocosms in the Gulf of Mexico - GOM9C Gulf of Mexico (SPAdes) (version 2) | ecosystem: Environmental > Aquatic > Marine > Cold seeps... | reverse complement strand
AACAAAAGCAGAGGGATAGAACCGTGCATTATTTTTATTTGTTCAGCGTGAACTTTATTCTTGATGTGTTCGTCAATGGCCATTTGCAAAAATATTCCCTTCAAGTTTTGTAGATGGTGCTAGTACATAGCGAGTCCGTGAATATTACTATAGTGCAGTATTCCTATTGGTTCGTCTATATTGATTTTTATTGATACAGATAAAATAAAGCATTAATTATCAATAAAATAGAAAGGTCTTAAGGCTTTGATTTATAGGCTTATGGAGCAAACATCGCAAGAGTATCAACTATTAGAATAAAAGGTTTTAGAAGTAGCGAAAATTCAGGCGGAAGACTGTCTTTTTCAAGGGGCTAAAAATGTATAAGTACATTACGGGCATTAGTTATACTAGCCCTTAAAGATAAAAAGTTGTCAAACGAGGATGATTAACTATCGTTACAGGAGTTAAAGCGGCCTGAGATGGCTTGGTTGAAAAGGAGTTGATTGATAATTAAACTTCTTCACTGTTTACAAAGTTGTCCCGGCCATTAATAAACCAATAATCGAAGTCTTGTTGATGATTTGGGAATATATCAAATAATATTTTCTCTATCACTTCTTTCGGTAATGTCGTGCACGGCTCTTCCATTTCCAGTTTCATTATTTTCCAAACCACTTTTTTACCACTTTCATGGCTCATTAAAAAATGAAATAGCGCTTTGCTGTTTTGGTATAACTCATGGCGTTGATTACCATGCCAATCAACTTCAGAAAATAATAGTGTTGATATTTGTTTGGGGTAATGTTGGTGTGTTAACCATGAAAAATCAAAAGGAGGAATTGACCCCGTTGCCGTTATAGATTCAAGGTACTCAGCCATACCTTCATTAAAAAAGCGTAAAGAATCTCCCCAGTAAGCCTCGTTGAAAGCATGAATAGCTTCATGTATTGCTGTTTTTATACCTTGCTCATATGTTTTTATTTCTACAATGGATAAATTATTAGCAGGAAGATATATTCCCTGACTCCCTTCAGGAGATATTCCAAGTTTTAATAGGTAATCTTCATAGTCAGCTCTTGTTGTTTGAAACACCAAATTCAAGGTGATTGCTTGATTGAGTGTTATGTGAAGCTGGCTTTCAATATGCCCAAATGTAGCGTTTAGTTTTGTGTTTAATTCATTTAAAAAGTAGTTAAAACTCCCTCCTAAATTAGTATTTAAATGATAATACTTTTTAATAGTCTTATAGCCATTTAAGCCATCAGACTTTATAAAGGTTTGAGTTTCTACGGTTATGTCTGTTAAAGGCGGTCTTGAACAATTAGTTCTTTCAATAGTGTTTAATTGATGAGAGCTTTGTTTTTGTTGATTAATTACTTTTGTAAATTGATTTTTTGTTTGCTGATTAGCATTTCCATTTCTTGTTTTACCTCCTTTAAAGGCGTCACTTTCCAAAGATTCATTTAAATTAGAAATAGAGGTCAGTTTATTAAAAGTTTGTTCTACATAGCCGTAGAGTTTTTGGCCATAGGTTAAACAAACAATAATGAAAATGAATATTAATAAGGTGTTTTTTTTATGAGACATTATTCTTCAAAAATCGATTCAGTTTAAATTAAATTTTTTTAATTTGTGCTGTATACCCAAGTAACTTCAATATGCAGGATTTAGCTGTAATTTTAAAGGTATTTTGGCAAGTATTGATTGAAGGTAATGATTATACCAAATGAAAAAACGAATAATTCAATTTAAGACTGTGTCAGGGAAGTGAGAAAAAAAAGAATTTTTCCGCGGTAGGATAATAGAATGCAGAATACACATCAGGTAGAGAACCTATACTTTAGTCTGGGGTATATAGACCTATGGTTACTTATGCACTTGTAGACTTCAGTGTAAAATTTCATTCTCGAGTTAATATGCATTGAAAACAAGTGTTGTGCTAAATCAAGTACTAATAAAAATAAGGGATTATATGTTTTATACGTTACAGGAATTTAATAGCGCTCCTATTAAAGCTTATCAGCCCCCAAAAAATTCTTCTATAAAATTAATTATTACCTTTCACTTTACTTATAATTTGGTACTTTTATGAACCGTCAATTATCCTTTGCGCGCTTTTTAAGTCTATCAATCCTTAGTTTGGTTTTAACTACTTCAATCGCCTTTGCGCAGGTGCCTTTAGTTTCAACTGTAGTTGGAGATGTGGTAACCAACCCTGCAACAGGTGTCGATTCAACAGTCAGTGAATTGACTAAAGATGATAACGGTAAAACCATTTATGTAACAACAGATAATGGCTCTGCCATCATGACACTGTTAAATGATGGTGACACCTTTGTGCTTTCTGGTGTGACATACGAAGTTATTTCAACAACGACTAATGCTACCACTGGTTTTGTTGATTCAATGGTTTATATAGATCAAGCAGATATTCCATCAGGTGAAACCGCGGATGATGTACCCGTGGAGGATCAAGTTACAACGGACCTTGTCGTATCAGATAACACGGGTGATTTATCGGCGGCCGAAGCGGCAGCTGCAGGCACACCGGGAACACCTGCATCAAATCCAATTCGTGCTACGTCAGGTATTATTGATGAAATTGCACCTGGTAGTACTGGAGGTGATGGTAGTAACGCATATGGGGTTGAAGTGTGTGCGCCATCTTGGTTAGGTGGGGGCTGTTTAAGGATTGCTAAAAATGGCTCGAATGGCGGTGATGGTGGTGATGGGCCAGATAACATTCGCGTAGTACAAGCTAGTCATGGGGACATTAGTAGTACAGCAAACTCTACAGCAGCAATTCAGGTTGGAAGTATTGGTGGTGATGGTGGTGTTGGTGGTGATTCTTACGGAAATATTACCGCTTATGCAGGAGGAACTGCAGGTGATGGTGGTTATGTTGATCTAACAAATAATACAAAGGCCACAACAACAGGTACAAGGTCATATGGTATTTTTGCTATTAGCCGTAGTGGTCACGGAGGTCAGGGTGGGGATGGAATTTTCTTTGCTAAAGGGGGAGCTGGTGGTGAAGCACGAGATGGCGGAACCGTTGTCGTTGAAAATAATGGAGAGATAAACACTTTTGGCTCTGGTGCTCATGGTCTTTATAGCTTAAGTGTTGGTGGCGCTGCTGGCAGCGGTGGTGATAGCTGGGGGATCGTTGGTGAAGGGGGAAGTGGCGGTAATGGTGGTGATGGCGGAAGTGTGTTAATCACTAATGATTCTATTATTCATACTCGTGGAACTGGGGCTCATGGAATTTTAGGGCAAAGTATTGGTGGTTCAGGTGGTGATGGTGGTGATGCAGGAGCTATTGTTGCCTTTGGTGGTGGATCATCAACTGGTGGTATAGGTGATGATGTCACAATTACTAACCATAGCAATGCGAATATTTACACCGAAGGTGATTATGCTATTGGTGTTTTTGGCCAAAGTGTTGGTGGCAGCGGTGGTGATGGAGGCTCTGCAGGAGGGATTGTTTCTTTTGGAGGCTCAGGTGGTACAGGTAATACTTCGGGTGTAGTCCGTATAACTAATAATGTAGGTAGTCAAATTGTCACACAAGGGCAGGGCGCTTATGGTGTTTTTGGTCAAAGTATTGGTGGTGGTGGTGGAAACTCTTCTGGTTCAGGTGGACTTGTCAATATAGGTGGCTCGGGTGGAACAGGCGGTGACGGTAATTCAGTATATATTGATAATGGTGCAATTATTGATACTTCTGGTGATTATGCACACGGTTTATTTGCACAGAGTATCGGTGGCGGTGGTGGCTCTGCTGGTGGCGGTGGTGGATTAGTTTCTTTAGGCGGAAAAGGGAGCGCGGCAGGTGATGGAAAGTATGTTTCCATTATAAATAATGCATCAGGATCGAATAGTAGTGGGTTGTTAGGTGTTATCACTCGTGGGAATAATGCTCATGGGATTTTTGCTCAATCTATTGGCGGTGGCGGTGGCTCAGGTGGTGCGTCAGGTGGTCTTGTTTCATTAGGTGGTTCTGCCGCATCAGGAGGGGTAGGCGGTAATGTCGATGTAAATAACAATGGAGTTATATATACCTTCGGTCTCGATTCAAGAGGTGTTTTTGCACAGTCTATAGGAGGAGGTGGAGGCTCTGGAGGTGGTTCTGGTGGGTTGTTTTCTATGGGAGGGAGTGGTGCGTCTGGTAGTGATGCTGGAATGGTGACTATTTTAAATGATGTCGATGGCGATATTACTACTGTTGGGGATGGTAGTGATGCCATTTTTGCTCAAAGTGTTGGCGGTGGCGGTGGTTCAGGTGCGGGCACTGGAGGACTTGTCTCATTAGGTGGTTCTGGGTCTGGTGGGGGTATTGGTAATACGGTAACTGTTACAAATTCAGGTGTTTTGATTACTGCTGGTGATAACGCACGAGGCATTTTTTCTCAATCTATTGGAGGTGGAGGTGGCTCAGGTGGCGCGTCTGGTGGTCTAGTTTCTTTGGGGGGCGGTGGTTCAAGCGGTGGTCAAGGTGGCTCAGTTACAGTTACCAATTACAATTTAGGTGCGATACAAACTAATGGCTTAAATAGTGATGCTATTTTTGCGCAAAGTATTGGTGGTGGTGGTGGTTCAGGTGCTGCTTCTGGTGGGCTTGTTTCTCTTGGCGGCTCAAGTTCAGTTGGCAGTAATGCTGGCACGGTTACTGTTGAAAACTCAGCACTCCTATTATCGCTTAGTGATGCATCACGCGGTATTTTTGCACAAAGTGTTGGCGGTGGCGGTGGTAATGGTGGCGGCTCTGGTGGACTTGTGTCACTGGGCGGTAGCGGCGATGGTGGTGGTGATGGCGCTGCCGTTACTGTAGTTAACAATATCACTTCTATCATTCAAACTGAAGGTGTGGGTAGTGATGCTATTTTTGCACAAAGTATTGGTGGTGGCGGCGGTTCTGGTACTGCGTCTGGTGGTCTTGTATCCCTTGGCGGGAGTGGTTCAGGCGGTGGTTCAGGCGGCAATGTTCAGGTAACTAATCATGGTGATCTTTTTACGTTAAATGATTACTCTCGTGGAATATTTTCTCAAAGTATCGGTGGCGGTGGTGGTTCTGGCGGTGGCTCGGGTGGACTAGTCACAATTGGTGGCTCTGGCTCATCAGGCGGGAATGCTGGAAACGTTAGCGTGACCAATACTGGGGCAATAACAACAGGCGGCGAAAATTCAGACGGTATTTTTGCACAGAGTATTGCTGGCGGTGGCGGTAATGGCGGAAATAGTACTGCGGTTATAGGCCCGGTTGCTATTGGTGGCTCTTCTGATGATGGCGGTGTTGCGGGTGAGGTCACGGTTGAAAATACAGGTACAGTAGTTACAACAGGTGACGATTCGCGGGGTATTTTTGCACAAAGTGTTGGTGGCGGTGGTGGTAATGGCGGTGCAGCAACAGCTGCCTCTGCCTTTGCTGGTGTTGCTATTGGTGGTGATGGCGGCAACGGTGGTGCTGGCGGCAAGGTCGTTATTGAGTTAGATAAAAGTATAGTTGATGCAGATTTAGCAACATCTGATGTAACAACATCGGGTGATCGTGCAACGGGGATTTTTGCTCAAAGTGTTGGCGGCGGCGGCGGTAGTGGCGGCGATACCATTGCTATTTCTGTTGGTTATACCGGGAGTGCGTCTGTCTCACTTGGTGGTGAAGGTGGTGATGGTGGTGCCGGGGGTGATGTATCAATAGAAGGCTCAGGCTCAGTAACCACTAATAAATCTTTATCTACAGGCGTTTTAATGCAGTCAGTTGGTGGTGGTGGAGGTGATGGCGGAATGGCTATCTCTGGTTCACTTGCCATCGGCGAAACTGCAGGGATTGCCGTCGCGGTGGCTATAGGTGGAGATGGTGGCAAAGGTGGTGCTGGCGGCAAAGTCAGTACAATTGCCCCTGCTACTTCAGCAAGCCTTACTCCGGATTATTCAGATTTTAATATAACAACCCTAGGTAATTTATCGACAGGCTTTCTTGCACAATCGGTTGGTGGTGGTGGCGGTAATGGTGGTGTAAATGCAGCAGTAGGTGCTGGTATCGGTGGTGCTGCCGGTGCAGGAGTTGCTGTTGGGCTAGGTGGAACAGGTGGTGAAGGTGGCAATGGTGGTGTTGTAGATATTGCCTTTGGTGGCAACATTGAAACCTATGGCGATCAATCTGATGCAATAGTCGTTCAGTCTGTAGGCGGTGGTGGCGGTAACGGCGGTAATACCGTAGCAGCGTCACTCGCCATAGGTGGTGCAGGAGCTGGCGCAGTTTCAGCTGGAATTGGCGGTGATGGTAATGAAGGTGGTCTGGCAGGCACTGTGAATACCAAAATTATGGCAGACGTTACCACTGATGGTGATGGCTCTGGTGGGTTGGTAGCACAAGCGATAGGTGGTGGTGGTGGTAATGGCGGCATGTCTATTGCGGCTTCAGGAAGTGGTGGTGGCGTTGGTGCCGTATCCGTTAGTGTTACCGTGGGTGGTAAAGCCGGCGGTGGTGGTGACAGTAATACTGTTACTGCCGAATATGACGGTACGATGTTAACTTCAGGCGCAAATTCAACGGGTATTTTAGCACAAGCTGTTGGCGGCGGTGGTGGTAATGGCGGAGGGGTCATTAGTGCATCAATTTCAGGTGCAGGTGCAGGAACAGCAGCTGTTGCAGTCGGTATCGGTGGGGAAGGTGGTGATGGTGGTTTAGGTGGTGAAGTCGATCTTACTACCGGTGGCTCTGTTACAACAGAAGGTGATAATTCTGCAGGCATTATCGCGCAATCTGTCGGTGGCGGCGGTGGTAGTGGCGGTTATAGCATTACGGCAGCGGTATCTGGCGCAGGCGCTGGTGCTGCTTCAGTTGCTGTTGGGCTCGGCGGTAAAGGTGGTTTAGGGCAAGATGGTGGCGACGTTGTCGCAAACCTCAATGCTGATGTATCAACAGGAAGTGAAACAGGAGGTGATAACTCTACTGGTGTTATCATTCAATCTATTGGCGGTGGCGGCGGCAATGGTGGCATGTCGGTGACCGCTGCAATGGCTGGTGGTGGTGCTGGTGCAGGTACCGTTAGTGTAGGTATTGGTGGTGATGGTGCTGGTGGTGGTGATGCAGGTACGGTTAATGCAACTATGGCTGCAAATGTCAGTACAACAGGTAATAATTCGGCCGGATTTGTTGCTCAAACTGTAGGTGGTGGTGGCGGTAATGGTGGCATGAATATTTCTGCTGGTTTATCTGGCGGCGGAGCCGGTGCAGGCTCAGTCAATGTTGGACTTGGCGGCAAGGCTGATGGCGGCGGTAATGCTAATGTTGTTATAGCGTCATATTCAGGAACATTGACCACAGGTGGTAGTAACTCAACGGGTATTGTAGCACAAGCTATTGGTGGTGGCGGTGGTAATGGTGGCATGACTGTTTCAGCTGCGTTATCAGGTGCTGGCGTAGGAGCTGGTGCCGTTTCGATTGGGCTTGGGGGCAGCGCAGGTGACGGTGGTATAGGCGGTAGTGCAACTGAAGACGTTGCTGTTGACTTAACAACAGCAGGTACAGTGACTACTATAGGCAGTGAATCAACTGGTATTGTCGCGCAATCAATTGGCGGCGGCGGTGGTAATGGTGGTATGAGCATCTCTGCAAGTGCCTCAGGTGCTGGCACAGGAGCAGGCGCTGTCTCTGTTGGACTGGGTGGTGACGGCGGTAAGGGTGGCGACGCAAAAGATGTAAAAACAAACATTAATTCAGATATTTCTACAGCAGGTTCAAACTCCAGCGGTGCAGTTATTCAGTCAATCGGCGGCGGCGGCGGTAACGGTGGCATGACAGTCACGGCTGCACTAAGTGGTGCAGGCGTTGGGGCGGGTGGTGTTACGGTTGGTCTAGGTGGTTCAGGCAGCGGTGGCGGTCATGCAGGCAAAATTGACGCTACGCTAACCAGTGATATTTCCACGACTTCTGAAAATTCTTCAGGCATTGTCTTACAATCTATCGGTGGCGGTGGTGGTAATGGCGGCTTAAGCGTATCAGCAAGTGGTACCGGCGCTGGTACCGGCGCTGGATCTTTGGCTATTGGTTTAGGTGGCGATGCTGCTAAAGGCGGTAATAGTGATGAAGTGATTGCTACTTATACTGGTAACTTATCGACCGCTGGAAATAATTCAACGGGCGTGCTCGCACAAGCTGTTGGCGGCGGTGGTGGTAATGGTGGCGGTACTGTCACTGCAACTTTAACGGGAGCTGGTACAGGCTCCGGCGCTGTTAGTGTTGGTCTTGGAGGCTCAGGAGGAGATGGCGGTCTTGGCGGGCTTATTGATTTAATTACTTCGGGTACGATTGCAACGGCAGGAAGTGACTCTGCGGGCATTGTTGCTCAATCTATCGGCGGTGGCGGCGGTAGTGGTGGTTATAGTATTACGGCAGCAGGCGCCGGTGCAGGGACAGGTGCGGGTTCAGTTTCAGTTGGACTAGGTGGTAGTGGTGGCATTGGTCAACATGCTGATCTGGTAAAAACGACGATTAATTCAGATATTTCAACACAGGGTACTAACTCTGTTGGGGCATTAATTCAATCCGTTGGTGGTGGTGGTGGTAACGGAGGTATGACGGTTACTGCTGCTATGGCCGGTGCTGGCACTGGTGCAGGAGCAGTAACCGTAGGTCTGGGCGGCAAGGGTTCTGGTGGTGGTGATGCTGGTGAAGTTCAAGCAAATGTGATTGGTAATGTGTCAACAAGTGGAAGGAATTCTAGTGGTTTGGTGATGCAGTCTATTGGTGGTGGCGGTGGTAATGGTGGCTTAAGCATATCAGCTACAGCCGTAGGTGCTGGTACGGGCGCCGGCGCTATATCCATTGGACTTGGCGGACTTGGTGACGACGGTGGTGATGCTAAAAAAGTTGATGGAAGCTATTCTGGAACTGTAATTACAAATGGTATCAACTCAACAGGTATTTTAGCCCAATCTATCGGTGGCGGTGGTGGTAATGGCGGCGGTACGGTAACTGCAGCTCTTTCTGGCGCAGGAACTGGTGCAGGTGCTGTTGCTTTAGGCATTGGTGGAAATGGCGGTGGTGGTGGTTTTGCGGGTGAAGTTGTACTTGATACTTATGGCAATGTTAACACTAACGGCTCTAATTCAATGGGTATCGTCGCACAATCTATAGGCGGTGGCGGTGGTAATGGTGGTTATAGTATTACCGCTTCAGCTTCAGGTGCAGGTACTGGCGCGGGTACTGTATCTGTTGGGCTAGGTGGTAGCGGTGATGTCGGTGGTGATGGCAATACGGTTAATCTAAATGTTAATTCTCAAGTGATCACGAGAGGCGCCAACAATGCAGGGGCAATTCTTGCACAATCTGTTGGTGGTGGTGGCGGTAACGGTGGTATGACTGTTTCTGCTTCAATTGTTGCTGGTGGCACTGGTGCGGGCGCTGGATCTGTTGGTTTAGGTGGCTCAGGTGATGGTGGTGGTGACGGAAAAACCGTTAGCGTTAATGTATCTACAACGACACTTTCGACGATTGGTAATAATTCAGGCGGCTTAGTCAGTCAGTCTATTGGTGGCGGCGGTGGTAACGGTGGCATGTCTGTTACTGCGGCTATTGCTGGTGGCGGAAAGGGAGCGGGTGCGGCAGCTGTCGGCATAGGTGGCTCAGGAGCTGGTGGGGGTAACGGTGGAACAGTTATCACGACGGCTACTATATCTTCCTTTATCAGCACACGCGGAGAAGATTCTACCGGTATATTATCTCAATCTGTTGGTGGCGGCGGTGGTAACGGTGGCATGTCTGTTGCGGCCACGTTGGTTGGTGCAGGCAAAGGTAGTGCTGGAGCTTCCGTAGGTATTGGTGGCTCAGGAGCTGGTGGTGGTAATGGTGGCATTGTTTCAGCAAATATTGATTCAATCATCATAACTGCAGGTAAAGGCTCTTCAGGGGTTATATCTCAATCAGTTGGTGGTGGCGGTGGTAATGGTGGTATGAATGTATCGGGCACCTTTACTGCTGCCGGAACAGGCTCAGGTGGTATTTCTGTAGGACTTGGTGGTTCAGGTGGAACGGGTGGTCAAGGGAGTCGAGTTAAGAATACTTTTACCGGCTATGTGAATACAGCTGGCTCAGATGCCGTTGGCTTATTAGCACAATCTGTTGGTGGTGGCGGCGGTAATGGCGGCATGGTTGTTTCGGGTGCAATAAGTTTAGCAGGAAAAGGTTCAGGTTCAGCCGCTGTGGGTATTGGTGGGTCAGGCGGTGCTGGAGGCTTAGCTGGTGAAGTTGTTAATAGCGTAAATGGTACTGCGGGTACTCGTATTGTTGAAACGACCGGATCGTCATCAAGCGGTATTGTTGCCCAGTCTATCGGTGGCGGTGGCGGTAATGGTGGTTTAACAATTGCGGGCACTATAGCAGGAAGCGGAAAAGGTGCAGGTGGTGTTGCTGTCGCTATTGGTGGCTCAGGCGGTTCAGGCGGTATCTCAAATACTGTCACGAATACGGTTACCGGCGATGTTATGACATTAGGTCAAGACTCTAGAGGAGTCGTTGCTCAGTCTATTGGTGGTGGTGGCGGTGATGGTTCTATTACTGTTTCAGGTGCGGTTTCTCTTTCAAATTCTGGTGGTGGTGCGGTAGCTGTTGGTATCGGTGGTTCAGGTGGTACTGGCGGTGGTGCAGGTGCTGTTCATAATACATTATTGGGAAATATTCTAACACAAGGTTCTGATTCTACTGGTGTTCTCGCACAGTCACTCGGTGGTGGCGGTGGAAATGGTGGTATTGCTATTGCCGGTAGTTTATCTGGTTCAAAAACGGGTAGTGGCGCTATTTCAGTAGGGGTTGGGGGATCAGGTGGTACTGGTGGTTCAGCTGCTAATGTCACCAATGATGTTACCGGCAATGTTGTTACACATGGCAATACTTCAGTGGGTGTTTTGGCGCAAAGTGTTGGCGGCGGCGGCGGTAATGGCGGTACAGCAATTGCGGGTGCTGTTTCTATTGCTCATAACGGTACAAGTGGTGCTATTGGAGTCGGTGTTGGTGGTTCTGGAGGCGCTGGTAGCACATCAGGAGCAATCGATAATTCAGTTACAGGTAACGTAATCACTGCCGGTAAAGATTCTTCAGGCGTGGTTGCACAATCTATTGGTGGTGGTGGCGGTAATGGCGGTATGGCTATTGCTGGTAGCTTGTCTGCTGGTAAAAAAGGTAGCGGTGCTATTTCTGTTGGTGTTGGTGGCTCAGGTGGTTCAGGTGGTTCGGCTTCAACCGTTGATAATAGGGTGGATGGCACTATTAATACCGTAGGTGAAAATTCTATGGGAGTGTTAGCTCAGTCAGTTGGCGGCGGCGGCGGTAAGGGCGGCATGTCGGTAGCGGGTGCAGTGTCTTTCTCTTCAAATGAAAGTAGTGTTTCTGGTGCTATAGGCATAGGGGTTGGTGGCTCGGGTGGTGATGGTAGTACTTCTGCTGCTGTCACTAATCGGGTCACGGGATCCATAGTGACAAGTGGTAGTAATGCAGCGGGCGTTGTTGCTCAATCGATTGGCGGCGGTGGTGGTAATGGCAATATGACCATTGCTGGTACGCTGTCTGGTTCTAAGAAAAACAGTGGGGCAATAAGCGTTGGTGTGGGAGGCTCTGGTGGCTCTGGTGGAGCATCATCAACGGTTAATAATACCGTTATAGGTACTATTACCACGTCAGGGGATCGTGCGACGGGCATACTTGCGCAATCTGTTGGCGGCGGTGGAGGGAGCGGTGGAATGGCCGTTTCTGGAGCAGTTTCATTAGCGGGTGAAAACAGTGGTGCATTGGGTGTTGGTATCGGCGGTACTGGCGGCGATGGCGGTATATCATCAAAGGTGACTAACACGTTTGATGGCAACGTAACCACAAGTGGCAATAGCGCATCTGGTATTGTAGCTCAATCTATTGGTGGCGGTGGCGGAAACGGTGGCGTGGCTATCTCAGGATCCTTATCGGTTTCTAAGAAAAATAGTGGAGCCCTTGCAATTGGTATTGGTGGTGCTGGCGGTACTGGATCGCAGTCGGGTGAAGTTCACAATACCGTAGAAGGTCAAATTATTACTACGGGCGAAGATGCGATGGGTGTCTTAGCACAATCTGTCGGCGGCGGTGGCGGTAATGGTGGTTTATCTGTTGCTGGCTCTATCTCTGCAGCAATAACGGGTTCAAGCAAAGAATCGGTATCTGCAGCTGTTGGTGTTGGTGGTTTTGGTGGTGGCGGTGGTGATGCTGGCAATGTGACCAATAATATTAGCGGTTATGTTAGGACAGAAGGTAAAGGGGCAACAGGAATTTTAGGGCAAAGTATTGGCGGCGGCGGTGGCAACGGTGGTATGAATGTTGCGGGCGCAGTGACTTTTTCACAAAAAGGAGGAAGTACTGCACTCGGTTTAGGTGTTGGTGGTTTCGGCGGCGGTGGTGGTAATGGTGGAAATGTTTCAAGTACGGTAGTTGCTTCGGGTACAAACAACTTATTTACCACATTAGGTCATGACGCTGTCGCGATAATGGCGCAATCAGTTGGTGGTAGTGGTGGTAATGGTGGCATTAACGTCGCCGGTGCTTTGACTTATGCAGATGAAGCGGGCGCTAGTATTGGTATTGGCGTAGGCGGCTTTGGTGGTGGTGGCGGAAACGCTGGTAATACTTCACTTAATGTTAACGGAAATGTACAAACGGTCGGAAATAATTCACATGCCGTGGTTGCGCAATCTCTTGGTGGCGGCGGTGGTAATGGCGGCTTAAATGTTGCGGGTGGAATTGCCTTTTCTAAAACTAAAAATAGCACAGTTGTCTCTATTGGTGTTGGCGGTTTTGGTGGTGATGGTGGACATGCTGGAAACGTTGATCTTGAGTACCAAGGCACTATTAACAAAGCTTGGAGCCTGACAGATAGTGCAGGTAACCTTACCTCAGATTCTTCTATAAATGCTAAAGGTAGTTACGGCGTACTAGCACAATCACTCGGTGGTGGTGGTGGTAATGGTGGCATTAATATTAGCAGTGGAATCTCTTATGCAAAAGCAAGTGATGGTGACGGTAATGCTTTACTGTTTGGTCTTGGTGGCTTTGGCGGAAGTGGTGGTAATGCTGGGCGTGTAGCGCTTAACGTCACAGGCAATAACAGTATTACTGCACATGGTGATGAAGCATCAGCGATTATGGCGCAATCGCTCGGCGGCGGTGGTGGTAATGGTGCTATTAACGTGACGGGAGGAATAGTTTCCGGTGCACCTATATTTGTTGGCATTGGTGGGTTCGGCGGTGATGGTGGTTTTTCTGGTGATGTTAATGTAGATGCTATTACCGACGTTTATGCTAACGGCATGAATTCAACGGGCATTACTGCGCAATCTATCGGCGGCGGCGGCGGTAACGGCGGGCTCAATGTTACGGCAGGAGGCATTAAAAATAGTGAAGACACTTATTCATCATTATTTTTTGGTGTTGGCGGTTTCGGTGGTGCAGGTAATATTAGCGGCAACGTAGATGTTGATCAAAGTGGTCAGATTAATACTCGCGGAGAAAATGCACACGGTATATTTGCTCAGGCAATTGCTGGCGGTGGTGGTAATGGTGGCGTAAATATTACTGCAGGGGCAAATTGGTCTACTGAGCCAGAGAAGTCATCACA
>Ga0209292_1005047_pt1 | contig 13623 bp, 9 predicted proteins | sample GOMGulsemesocosm_2_FD_184634 | JGI IMG/M metagenome (GOLD analysis project Ga0209292, IMG submission 184634) | Methane-oxidizing microbial communities from mesocosms in the Gulf of Mexico - GOM9C Gulf of Mexico (SPAdes) (version 2) | ecosystem: Environmental > Aquatic > Marine > Cold seeps... | reverse complement strand
TAAATTCCCTTATCCAAAAGTTGGCGAAGACAATGCTTTAGCTAAAGTAGGTGTTGTTGATTTAAGCAGTAAAAAAACGACTTGGACTAAGTTACCTAACAATTCTCGCAATATGTACATTCCACGTATGAACTGGTCAGGTAATAGCAGCGAAATACTTGTTCAACATGTTAACCGTAAACAAGACACCAACCACTTATACCTAGCCAATGCTAACAGCGGTAAAGTGAAGTTAGTGATGACTGAAAAAGAAGAAACCTTTATCGACTTTGTTGACGACGCCAAATGGTTAGACAAAGGTAATAGCTTTATTTGGACTAGTGAACGCAGCGGTTGGCGTCACCTTTATCGCATTACACGCGACGGTAAAACAATTACCAACTTAACTGACGGTGATTTTGATATCACTGAAATAAAAGCGATAGATGAAAAAGCGGGCTGGTTATATTTTCTCGCCTCACCTGATAACGTTGCACAACGCTACTTATATCGCAGTAAATTAGACGGCAGTTTATCTAACCAACGTGTTACGCCAACAAACTTTGCCGGCTTTAATACTTATCAAATGGCCGAAAATGGCAGTTGGGCAATTCACAGTCACTCAAGTTTTGCCAAACCTACCAGCAAATACTTAGTTAACATATCCTCAACAGAAAATAGTGTGCATGAGAACAAACATACGCTAATGACCAACGACGAGTTAAACGCTAAGTTAGCAAAAATCGACCTTGCTCAAACTGAGTTTTTTCAAGTAAAAGCGCAAGACGGTTTAGTACTTGATGGTTACATCACTCGCCCAGCAAACTTTGACGCTAGCAAGAAATATCCAATCATATTTTATGTATACGGTGAAGCGTGGGGACAGACAGTACAAGACAAATGGCGTGGTGATAAATTTTTATGGGACCAGATGTTAACGCAACAAGGTTATATTGTAGCCTCAGTAGATAACCGCGGCACTCGTGCACCTAAAGGCCAAGCTTGGCGTAAATCTATTTATGGCGGCGTAGGTATATTATCGTCACGCGACCAAAGTGATGCTTTAAAAGCAATGACAAAACGCTGGTCTTACATAGACAGTAACCGCGTAGGTATTTGGGGACACTCTGGCGGCGGCTCTATGACCTTAAATATGTTATTTAGATACCCAGAGCAATACCATGTAGGCATTTCATCAGCGCCAGTAGCTGACCAACTACTTTACGATACAATCTACCAAGAGCGTTACTCTGGCCTGTTAGAAGATCACGCACAAGGTTATAAAGAAGGCTCTCCTATTAACCATGCACAAAACTTACAAGGTAAGTTATTACTGGTTCATGGTACGGGTGATGACAACGTACATTACCAAGGTAGTGAACGTTTAATTAATAAATTAGTTGAACACAACAAGCAGTTTGAATTTATGTCTTACCCTAATCGTAGCCATAGCTTACGCGAAGGAAAAGGCACTACATTGCATTATAAAACAATGAAAACTGAATTCTTCAAAGAGCACTTATTAGAGAAGTAACTTTGCCAGAAGAAACTCACTAGCATTGAGAAGAAATACGAAAAAGGGCAACGAGTTTAAACTCGTTGCCCTTTTTATTTTTATCTGGGAAATAACCATTGCTTGAATCGTAGCTATTAAAATTTAAAGTTAATGCTCAAGCTAATTTCATTTTGTAGCCAAAGCGAATCAGTACTGCCACAGGCGAGTTGCTGGCATAACGGTGTATTTTCTCCAGCTAAAAAGATGGAATAAACTTTCGATTCTAACCTAACATTTACATCACTACTTACGGCAAAGTCTTTATGCACACCAAAACTCATTGAAAGCTTTATATCATCATTAAAGGAACGATTAGGTGCTGAAAAATATGTGATACCAAGTCCCGTACTAATCCAGATGTTTTGCTGCTTCGATATAGGATAGTTGCTGCCAAAATGTAAATAATGGAGTTGTATCTCATCTTCTGTCGTAGCGTTTAATTGTGATGCTAATAAGGTGCTAGTGAATATTTGCTGGTAGTGATTAAAAAGAAGGTTGCCATATTGGGGAGAGTTAACTTGAGATGTATCGACTGTCGGAGAAACAGCAAAAGAGAGTATGTCTTTACTCTTATCCCTATCATTAAGGTTGAGGTTAAGATTGAAGTTAAAATTAATTTTCTGCTGCTGTACTAAAAGGTCATTATCTTGAGATAACATAGAACCAGAAGAAAATGAAAAATCTAACGAAAAGTCATCCTTAGCCCCGGCAAAGAGCGGGAAGAGTAAAAATATACAGACAACAAGTTTAGACATACAACTCTGTAAAGCTCAAAAAACGAACAGACAGTATTACCTATCATGAGCAAAAACACTAGTGATTAGTTTATTTATTGTACAGGAGGCTATAAAATCAATAACCCGAGTAAAAGGGGCTGTGATATTTCAATATGACATCGATGTCCGTAATTGCTGCGCCGATTTTCAAAGGATACTCTTGGGAGAACAGTAAATAACGTGATGTGAGGGTTATGCTATTGCACAAATTAAGAGGCGTTTTATCTAAACTGCTTGGTCTTGTTCTTTAAGTAAACACAACATATTTATAAAATTCTGAGCTTCTTTTAAGCTACCAAAACGGCCAATAGCATCTTCTTCTGGATCTACCACTTCGTAAGAAGTTCTCACAGCATCGCTACCTGCATTTACTGAGTTGACTTGAACCAAGTTAAAGCCAGATTGTTTTACTAGTGTTTTCCTGTCTTTCATAAACAACTCCAGGGGCAAAACGCAACAAAGACGCTGTCAGTTTACTTTAGTGTAAGCAACTCATTGAACAATGTTGTTATACCCTTTCTATTAATTAAGATTACAGAATTTAATAAGATTAAGTTTCAAGAACTAAGTGTTTTGATATAGCAATAGCGAGCTATTGAGCTTAACTTCTAATAAAAGAATTAACACCATCGCTGTACCCTAGAGCAAACGCTTGATGAATACTCTTGTAATGGCCATCTGAACAGGCATGTGAATCACCTAAACTGTCAATATCCAAACTAATGAACTTTTGTAACAGTGAACCTTGCTGAAAACCCGAGTTATATGCGCATTGGCAACATTTTTTTGCTCCCTTAACATGCATTTGATGTGCAGCTAAGTTTGAAAGTATACTTTCATCAATCGTTCTTGCATGAGCCAAGTTGCATGACATTGAATCACTCATATTTATTACCTTTAATCCATGCGTCCCAGTACTTATTTCAAGCGCTGACATCCTATCAACCCCCTGCCTTAATCCAAGATTTGATTTATGATTTAAGTCGAAATCTGGTGATAGCATTGCATGCATTATTCTGCCTTCCTCCCCTAAAAATATGGCTATTTTCAGGATGCTTGTTATTTTCTAGCCTCTGTAAACTATCCCACAAATAAATATCAAAGAACATTACACGACATTACAACAACACTGACATTATTCCGACATTGCACAAATAAACTAATTTCCTCCGCAAAAATTGCTCATAAAATGACACCCCATTACAAAAACAAAACAAGCTAATTTTTTATAAAAAACTTTCTAATAAAAAACAAAAGATGATAAGCAATTATTAAACAATAACTTATTAAATAGGAAAACATTGAAATATAAGATAAATAGCAGTATTAAGTAGGCTGTAATTGGCTGTCATAGCTTCAGAGGTCACAAACCTTTAAATTTACCTCAGCTTTTAAGCAACTAATACCTTTAAACAACCCTTTAGACAGCAAATCTAGGGGAACATACAAGAAAAAAGCAGAAACAAATTAATTACGAGTATTACTTATAGCAAGAATACTTATTCATCAAATGCAGTAGGAAGTATCATGAACAAATTTATTAACGTTTTATCAGTAATCTTAGTTTTATCAAGCAGTGTTTTTTTAACAAACGCCAATGCAGCCAGTATCACAAAAAACACTAACCCTACTGAGATGTTAATCAACCTTGCCGAATCTAATCCAGCGTTAGTTGACCGATTAAATGATATTGCTTTAACAGATGAGGAACTACTTACTCAATTACTAAAAATGGCAGAGTCAGACCCGGTTAAGGTAGAAAAATTAATAAACTTAGAAGAGCAAAATTCGGATATGTTTTGGATGTTAGCAAATATTTATAATGCGCAATCAAGTAAAGTGATTGAATCGAGTAAAATGATTCAATCGAATGACATGTTTCAATCTAATGACCTGTTTCAATCAGAAGAAGATCTTCCAATGTCGACTTTTGGAACTATTAGTGATGGCGGTGGCATTATTCATTAATTAAGTTACATGGATATGGTGGGAGTATGATGAACTTAATTTGAGCAACGTTCCATATTGTCATATTTTATCATTAACTGATTAAACTGCTCTTCTCTACATAAACTGTCAAACCAAGGAAGGTTAAACCAAACAACACCAGTATTATCACTCAGAGCTGCTTTAACATGATGTACTGCCGAAGAGTTTTCACCTAGTAAGCTATATACAATGGCTGAGGCATAAGATACCTCTCCATTTTCAGGAGCTAACGCTTGCGCTTTGCTTAACGCTTCAATAGCTAGATTACCTTGCTTTAACTGAGCATAGGCTTGGGCCAAATTGGTTAAATATTTAACTTCACTTTTACCAATCAAAATAGTTACGACTTCTTGATAGTAAGATATAGCTAATTTTTCGTTACCTAGAATCATTTCAATATCAGCTAAATTCAATAAATTAAAAGGATGCTTCGGATTTTTATTTAATGCTTTTTGAGCAAACTCCTGCGACTTTTTATATTGCTTATTTAAGCCATATGCTAGGCTCAAATTAGTCAAATCCATATCATTATTAATTTTATCTACTATTGTTTCAAAAGCAGATATAGCTAATTCTAATTTCCCTTGCAATAACCATATATTAGCTCGAAGACGTTTACCGATATAGTTATCAGGAACTATTTCGAGCATACGATTTAATGGTTCCTCTGCTTTAGTTAAGTCGCCCAAGCGCCAATAACTAAAAGCTATATTATTCAATAATGCGGTGCTAGGTCTGAGTTTAAATGCTCTAGCATAAGACTCCGCTGCTTCTTTATATTGCCCTAAACTAAAAGAAATATAAGCCTCAAAGCCCAAAATAGTCAAATCGTCCGCACCTCTTTTTTTAGCTTCAATGACTTTTAACCTTGCCGCCTCTAGGTTTCCTTTATAAACAGATAACCAGAAACTATCCTCCGTATGGTAAACACTATAACGATACTCAGGTGGTGATTGCTGTATTACTAACTCAATACGCTGGAGATTAGAGCTATCACGACTATCTACATATAAATTAGCAGCGGTCTCTCGAAACAAACCATAAGCTGCATATAAGTAGGGGGAACGTGTTAAAAGAGCTTCTAATTCAGTCAAACTATCAACATTATAATTACCACGACCTTTAATTTCACTATAAAGAGCTATGTATTCGCGGTAATCATCTTCATGAATTGGACGTTGCACTAAGCCTGATTGGTTAACTTCTGCTTGTTCAGGAAAAAGCGAAGTAAATTGTGTTTGGCTGGTACTAAAAATCGCACTAAACTTATCGATGGGTGCTAACCAGTTTTTCTCAGATTTTACCGTTAATCTTTCCAAACTGTTACTGTTATTTTCTTTAATAACCAAGCGAGAGAAGTTAACTTTACAACGACTATTATCACATTCTAATGATGTTGAAATAATATCCGAGGCACCTGTGGCTTGTCTTAGTTTACTTAAATCGTCTGGATATTCTTTAGTGATAGCATTCACTTCGCGTTGCGAGATTAAATACATATTTTTAGTATTTATAACTGCTTGTCGAAGTGCATCTTCCACTGCAGAAATAACTAAATCTTGCTGCATAGCAACAATTTTTGAGTCTTCAGTAAGTGTCGGTTTTAAAATAACGACTTGCTTAGTTTCTGGCTCTGGCTTGCTATAAAACCAAACGGCTAATATAACAATAAGCAAGGTTAAACCTAGACTGGCGAATTTATTGGTGGGTTTTTGAAACCATTTAGCTTTATTAGTGTCCAGTGCGTTTTGTGACTGAAGTGTTTGAGTATACTGTTCAGTGAAAAAAGGCTGGGTATTTGTTAAAGGTTTAGTGCTTGATAAAGGTAACGTACTCGCTAATGGTTGAGTACTTGCCAGATGAGAAAAATCATTGCCAAGTGGTACTGTCTCTTCTTCACTTATCGCGGCTTGCATTAACGCAGTTCTAATATGCTTGATGCGATTTTCTATTGCGTTAGCGGTTAATGTTCTTTGCTCAACTGGCTTAACTAGCATTTCCATGAGTAAGTCTGTTAACGCAGCAGGTGCATTTAACATTAAGTTTTTGGCATGCTCTGGTGTGTATTCACATATTCTTTTGGCAATATCTGCCGCTGAACCGCCATTATTACCATAAGCAAAGGGATGGCTACCCACCATAAGTTGGTAACCAAGAATACCTAGCGAGAATATATCAGTTCGATAATCGACCACTTGCTGCTGTATTTGCTCTGGCGACATAAAAAGCAAGCTACCGAACTGTACCGGCTCACTCTTATCGTCACCTTCAGTATCTGAGTTCTCACCAGGGGCTAAACAAGCGATGCCAAAATCAGTGATTTTAAGCTGTCCTTGATCATCAACTAATATATTGCTTGGCTTTAAATCACAATGGATCACACCATTTTTATGGGCAGCAGCTAAACCCGCGGAAATTTGCTGTAATAAATCCAGTTTTTGTATCAGTGTAGTGTAGGCTTCAAGTTGAAATTGCGTGAGCGTTTTACTATTGAAATATTCCATCACCAAGGAGATATGATCACCTTCATCATGGACATTATAAATTTGGATAATATTTGCATGGTTCACACGTGCCAATAAACGTGCTTCTTGCAGGGCAAGATTAACCTCACCTTCTTTAGCTTGGTAAGTTAATTCTTTTATGGCTACTTGACGTTGTAATTGGTTATCTTGGGCTAGGTAAACCTTACCCATACCACCTTCACCTAATAACCTTAATCGGCTGTAATGCGGTAACGTGTTATCCATGTAATACCGTAAGGGATACTTTATCTTGACCGCGATTAACGATCAGCTCATTACCTTTATAAATACGATAGAAAACACCTGCAAAGCGTATTTTTTTACCCTTGCGCTCAATAAGTTCATCACCATCACAAGCACCATCAAGCAAATCTCTAAATTGCTGTTTAGCACGACAAACATGGGTATTAAAGAGTGTTATTTCATACCCTAGCTCTTTGATTAACGTTTCAGGTAAGCGCCAGCCTTGATTGTCTGCATCGATGCCTTGTTTAGCATCTTCATCGCGATGTCTTGCCAAACTCAAGGTGAGGTAATGGTGTGCTTTATTTGCTAAAGAAAATTTCTCATCGTCTGTAGTAACAGTCAACTCGGTACTCTCTTCATCTAGACTTAAATTAAATCGATATTTAATTTGATCAACAGATAATTTAGCTTTAGCCATTAATACCGTATTTTCAGTTAATGGCGTTAATTTTAATTGCCACTTCTGGTCAGCAAAAAAAAGTAAATCAGAATCTGCTACAGGGAAAGCACTACCGTCGGTATCAACAAGAAACTCTTTATACCACTGGTCTTTACTCGGTACATAAAACAAAGCAATTTCAGGGTTTTGTTCTGAAGGCAATAAATTACCATCCGATAAAATAATCGGTGATTGCGCAGCTGGCTCACCCGATTGGTCAATAGGCAGTAACATATTTTGAGGAGGACTTAGATCTTCAATTGAAATGCCATGGCTTTCACCTGAAGCGAAAAACACTTTATCACCCACTTTAAGTTTATGCGGACTATCTTTTACTAATTTTTGATTATTGACCCAAGTACCATTATTACTTATATCTCGAATAAACCATTGGCTACCGGTCCATTCTACAACAGCGTGTATTCTTGATACTTCCTGCGCATTAATAACAGTATCAACATTGGTTGGCGAACGGCCAAAACAATGACAGGCATTTAAATAATTTAATGCTTTGTTTTCATTATTAAGATCTAAAATAGCAGCCATATAATTATTGATACTTTAAGTTATTACGCGTAGGTAAAATGCATTGAAAGGTTGATTGTATATAAATATAAGTGACTCTACTAGTGGAGATGATAAGTTCTCTTCTGTTTTCATAGTCCTAACACAAACTTTGACTGGTTCAGCATACCTGAAATCATTACTCAACCTTATATTAGCCTTATATAAGCTATTGTTAAACAAAACATTAAATATAAAACAGGTTAGGTAATTAAAATATATTTGTTTTAAACGCATAGCTTATATTGAAAAAACTGCAAAGCCTGAAGAAATTTTTGCTAACACTTTGTTATTATTAACAACAATGCATTTACCTATAAACACAAACACAACACTTTTCAAACAAGCGTTTACTTTATGTTCGAAAAACAGCAGCAAAGCTAATAAAATTGCTACCTACATCAATATTTATCACAACTTTCCTGCTACAATTGCACTATCTCAGTAGTAACTTCATTTTGACTGTATCATGACTAAAAAAGAGCTCACCATACGAGAGAAAACCATTTTCGACGGGGTTTTCACCAAATACTTCTTAAAATTCATTTTCGCCACCTGGTTTAAACTTGCTGGCTGGAAGCTTTGTAAAACAGCCCCTGAAGGTGCCGGTGTGGCGATTGCCGCCCCTCACACCTCTAATTGGGACTTTGTTTACGCCCTTGGCGCAGCAATTTTGCAAGACGTTAAAATTTACTTTTCGGTAAAAGATAGTTTATGTAGAGTACCTGTTTTAGGTACTTGGATGATGTTTCTTGGCGCTATACCCATTAATCGCTCTGCAAAAGGTGTTGGCCAAGTTGAGCAAATCAAAGCCTTTATTAATAGCCAAAAATTAAATCGAGTATTTTTCTTGTTTACCCCTGAAGGAACTCGTGGTGCTGTACCTAAATGGAAAACAGGTTTTTACCATGTTGCACAGGGCTGTGAACTGCCAATATTTTTAGCTAAAGTAGATTACTTAAGTAAAGAAGCCGGTGTTTTTCATACCTTTAGCTTAACTGAAGATAAAGAAAGTGATATTAAAGCCATTCAAGCTTCTTATGAAACTATTCAAGGTAAGTTTCCGTTAGATCAATATCCAGCCTATACAGGTCGCATGCCAAAAATATCTGAAGCTGAGGCTAAAATCATCAAAGCGATGTATTCCTTTAAAGGAGTCGCCACTAAGGTTGAAATTACCGCCAAAGCAAAATTAGGTGAGTTATCTAGTACTATGCTGGATTACTTAATAGATAAAGGTCTATTAGAAAAAAGTATTCATGGTCCTAAAAATGGCGAGCCAGCCTATCAATTAACTTTTGCTGGTAGAGGTTGTTTTTTACACTTATCCCCAAGTGTTTAATTAGCTATTAGTAAACAATAAAAGGCCCGTTTAATCATCGTAAAATGAATTAACGGGCCTTTTAAGTTCACCACGGAAGGTAAGTAAAAGCGTTCAAGTTATCGAGTTATACTAAAACAGCACGCTTTCTCTAACTATTAACTTCTAGGTTTTACAAAGACCACGCTACTCAGTGGTGGTACCGTGAAGCCCTCTGGCGTTACTTGGCTTTGCTTTATGGCATCATCGGCACCATTTTTTTGTATTGGATGTAATTGATAACTTGGGCTGCTATTAGTTGCAGAGCTAGCATCCTCTTCCTCTTTAAAGTTATCGTTATAGCTAAAGCTTTGTGTTTCTGCACGGGTATTAAAAATAATCATCAAACTTTGATAGTTATCATCAACTGGTTTGCCAACGTTATCATCAATTTTCATGACTAACAGACCAAGCTGTTGTTTTTCACCTTCCTTCGGCTCTGTTTTTTTCTGCTCAGGTAATGAAGCGTTGAGGAAGCTCACTTTATCAATAATGCTTTGTTCAGTGGTCAATCTAAATAATGGACTACTCATTCGTATCGCTAGCATCTCGGTAAATACAGCACTAGAAAACTCTATTTGCGCGGCATTCACATGATCACGCCCTTGATGACCTGCCAGTACTTTTTTGATCAAAGGCCAGTTCGCTTCATCCTTTTCTGCTGGTGGTAAGCCAACATTATAAAAATTATCTTGTTTGGAAAAATCAACACGGTTGAACCAATCGCCGTAATCATAACTGTCTCGCAGAAATGACTTTGAGCGCATAAACTCTGAGCCCATGTGAATAAATGGAATACCTTGAGCGAATAAGGCGAAAGACAAGCTTTGTAAGTGCATTCTCACTCGGTCTTTTGTTGATACGTCAAATCCTAAGCGGTATTGACTGTTATCCCAAAGCGTTTGATTATCATGCTTGGAAACATAGTTGATGGTGTCCGCAGGGTCTAAAGCATATCCCGTTGGCTGATCACCATAAGGGATATCTTTACCTAAGACTTTTTGTCCATTGATGGTTCTTAAAGGGAAGTTAATCAAATTACCTGCTAAGCCAATACGTAATTGGTCCATGCGTAACAAGTAATCTGCATATACTTGTTTTTTATTAGACTGCTTATTATTAGGAAAGGTTAAGAGGCCATTACCAACACCTTGAGAGTTTCGAGTATTATTACCACCGCCACGCACTGCATCACGTAATCTATCTGAAAAAGTCCCTATTTCGCTGCCACCTAACTCTAACTGGCTAGCTTGAACAAATTGACTATTACTCGTCACTTCACCAAAATTCCAACCCTCACCGTAAAAGTAAGTATCACTGTCTACTTCACGCACGGCTTCACGAGCTACTAACATCACATCTTTTGGTTGATGCCCCATTAAATCAAAACGAAAACCATCAATTTTATAATCTCGTGCCCAAACAACTAATGAGTCTGTCATTAATTTTGCCATCATTACACGCTCTGTCGCGGTATTGTCACAACAAGTAGATTGCTCAATTGCACCTGTTAGTGGGTGTAATCTGTGATAATAATTAGGCACTATTTTATCTAGGACGGCATTGTTTTCTAACCCCGCTTGGTGAGTATGGTTATAAACCACATCCATAATCACTCTAAATCCCATGTTATGTAGGCTTTGAACCATCTCTCTAAACTCGACTAAACGTGATACACCTTTTGCATTAACAGCGTAACTACCTTCTGGCACTGTGTAATGAAAAGGGTCATAACCCCAGTTGTAGTTGTCATATTCACGTAATTCGCTAACCAATTGTTGTGCTTTTTCTCCTTCAACCGTATAACTTTGTAATAATGCTTTAATTGACTGTTTTTCATCGTAAGGTTGCTGACAGATACTACTATTAGGTGTAATGCTGCAAACTTTAGCTAAGTTGTCATCTCTATCTAGGTGCTGAGTTTCGTCTTCATTGACTGTGGCAATATCGAAAGTCGGTAACAAGTGAATGTTATTCAGCCCTGCCGCTTGTAATGCTCTTAAATGCTCGATGCCATCAGATTCTTGTTCGCTAAACGCTTTATATTTGCCTTTAAAATTTGCATCACTTAAGCGCTGCTCGTTCGAGCTAAAATCACGAATATGTGTTTCATAAAAAATATTATCTTCGATATTTTTCACTAAAGGTACTTGCTGATTGTTCCAGCCTTTTGGTTGAGTGACAGCATCATTTAAGTCAACAACCTGTGAGTACTCACTATTCACTGATAAGCTTAAAGAATATGGGTCTGTAACTGATAATGATTCTATTTTTTGTGATGCGGGGTGATAAACATCAAGCTGATATTTATAATAGCCGTAACTTGCTTGGCTATTTGCTAGTACCTGCCAAACACCTGTCGTGGCATCTTCAGTCATTTCAAGTTGACCGCCTGGAACAGCTTGTAAGTTATCGTCAAAAAGCTGCACAGAAACAGACTGCGCTGTGGGTGCCCATATTTTGAAGTTAACTCCCTGCTCGGTAATAACTGCACCTAAATCAAGAATCTCATCGGCATCATTTCTGCCCTGAGTATATAAGGCATCAATCACAGCGCCCGTTTGTACATAGGTTGCTAGCTGGGCAGTTTCACTGCTATCTAAACCGATAACCATTAGTTGGCCCTTTAACCATTTTTTGGCTTGTTCATTTTGAATGTCAATTTGATAAGCTTCAAAATGAGCTAAGTGCGGGAAACGTTTCTGCCACTCTTCAGTTAATGCAACAGCTACCATAGGTATTGTATTGGTATCACCACGATTAGAGTTAACATAAAATTTATAATGATCAATTTGTTCGTTTCTGGGGATTAGGATTAATTGAGGTGATAACCAGTGGGCAGAAATTCCCTTAGCGAGTAGTTTAAAGGTTGTTAGATCTTTCTCTTCAAACTTATTATGGCTCATTTCATCATGCTTACTGTCTTGGCAAGCTGATAACAGCAAAACAAAAAGTAATGCGTTTATATACAAAGTAAGTTTTTTCATCATATTTATTTAGTCAACTAAAAGGTAATACCGCTAATTTACGGTGAAATTAAAAAACTAAATACCATCATCTTTGGTATGCATACGTATTCAATAGTACCTGACTGCTATGAATACGTATGCATGCGCTATTCAACAGACATCACCAGTCTTATATTAATGTTGCTCACAAATAATAACGATTTAATACAAGTGAGCTACATAACGATATAACGACAACATAAAACACAAGCAATATAATTATTAGGCTAAAAGGAAGTTAGCTTATAAAATTAATCAAGGATGGCTAGGGGAGAACATTCAATGCTACATTTTAAACCAAGCAAAATGACATTAGCGCTACTTTCAAGTGGCTTAATGGCACTAAGTACACAAGCTTTCGCCGCAGAAGCAGCTACAGCCGCAGAAAAAAAGGCTGAAGAAGAAGTTGAAGTAATTCAAGTGACCGGTATTCGCGGAAGCTTACAACGAGCACAAGCAATTAAAATGAGCTCAAATTCAATTGTTGAAGTTCTTTCTGCTGAAGATATTGGTAAATTACCTGATACCAGTGTTGCTGAATCTTTAGCACGCCTTCCCGGTGTAACTGGTGAGCGCCGTAACGGTCGTACAAGTGGTCTATCAGTGCGTGGATTTAATGAAAACTATATTGGTACTTCATTAAACGGTCGTGAATTACTTGGTATGGGTGATAACCGTGGCGTAGAATTCGATTTATACCCAACTGAAATAGTGTCTAATATTGTAGTATACAAAACACCTGAAGCCGGCCTTATCTCGCAAGGCATTGGTGGCACCATTGATTTACAAACAATTAGCCCATTAAATTCAGATTCTTCGATGACAGTTAATGCTGTTTACGAACAAAATGAAAAAGACTCGGCTAACCCAGATTATGATAACAACGGTCATCGTTTATCTTTCAACTTTGTAGATCAGTTTATGGACGATACCTTAGGTCTTGCTTTAGTAGTTTCTTCACAAGAAACACCTCGCCAAGAAGAAAACTTCCGTGCTTGGGGTTATGCTGATACACCTGAAGGTGACAAGATTGTAGGTGGTCATGATTCGTTTGCACGTTCAGCTATGATGGAGCGTAATTCTGTAGCTGCAATTATTGAATATCAACCAAATGATCAGCTTACCGTTAAGTTTGATGCATTATATATAGATTTTGAAGAAAGTGATGTGCGCCGAGGCCTT
>Ga0209292_1005045_pt1 | contig 13633 bp, 10 predicted proteins | sample GOMGulsemesocosm_2_FD_184634 | JGI IMG/M metagenome (GOLD analysis project Ga0209292, IMG submission 184634) | Methane-oxidizing microbial communities from mesocosms in the Gulf of Mexico - GOM9C Gulf of Mexico (SPAdes) (version 2) | ecosystem: Environmental > Aquatic > Marine > Cold seeps... | reverse complement strand
ATGCTGATGCGATAATTAGTCAATTAGAGCAACAAGCATTGGTATTAGGTGTGGCTCCTCGAATTTATGGCCCTTCATTAGCCTACGGTAAAAATAAAACTTTTCCTGCCCAAGTTATTGGTATTGATCCAAAACGTGAAAGTAAAACGACACGTTTAAAAAATAAAGTTAGTGAGGGCCGTTATTTACCAAGCGAAGTAACAAATCAGAAAACTAAGCGGGGTAATAATCAATTAAGTAAAATAGATTATTACCCCGCTATGATCGGCTTTAGTTTAGCTAAAAACTTAAAGCTGACAGTTGGTGATGAATTAGTGCTTATATCCCAAGGCATTGATGGTTCAATAGCGAATGATATTTTTGAGGTTATCGCCATTGTTGGCGATGCCACCTCATACGAACGTATGAATGTATACGTTAGTTTATCAGCCATGCGAGAGTTTTTATCAATGCAAGGTGGTAATAATCAAGTACATGAGTTAGCTATTAGTTTATCGAACCAAAATGAAGCGAGAACTTTTGCTACTCAAACCCAGGCAGGGCTTGAGAATAAAAGCTTGAGGGTAGAACCATGGCAAGTGGTGGAATCCTCATTTTACAATAGTATGCAAGCTGATAAAAAAGGCAGTTATGTCTCTATGGGCATTATTATTTTTATTGTCTCTATTGGTGTTCTCAATACCATTTTAATGGGTACATTAGAGCGTACAAGGGAGTTTGGCGTATTAAAGGCGGTTGGTACACGTCCTTTATCTGTTTTTACTTTAATCATGTTAGAGTCTTTTCTATTGGCCATCATTAGCTGTTTAATTGGTTTGTTGTTGGCGTTACCCGTATGTTTTTGGTTGGCAAGTAGTGGTATATCAATGCCTGAGCCGATAGATATGGGCGGTATTATATTTGATACCATGTTAGGTGAGGTAAGCTGGTTTGTAGTGTTACTGCCATCAATAGTTGTCATTAGTAGTACCTTAATCGTCAGCTTCATTCCTGCTATCAGAGCAGCAAACATATCACCGCTAAAAGCGTTACAGGCGGTTTAACTATGACCAAGGCAACAGAAACACTGACAAATTCTGACAAAGAGTTAGTTAACTACCCCTCTAATCAACAAAGTACCTTAGTATCACGCTTAGCCAAGCGCAGTATATTTAGAAATACCCGTAGAACATTACTCACCATTTTACTGATCTCATGCAGTTTAGCCGCAATATTATTTACCGACGCTTTTGTTCGCGGCATGGTAGAAACCATGGTGAAAATTAGTACACAAACTTTTCTTGGTGAAGGACAAATTCATCGTGTGGGGTTTTGTGCAGCCAATGATGTTGACCTAACTATTGAAGATACAGCAATACTTTATCAGCAACTTAATACCATTGAAGAGATCCAAGCGTTTGCACCCAGAGTACTAACTGGCGCAATGACCTCCTCTTCTGAAAATGTTGCCTCGGCAATTGTTTATGGCGTGGATGCAATAAAAGAGGCACAAGTGAGTAAATTAAAGTTGGCTATGACTGACGGTAATTATTTATCAGGTATTGATGGTGAAATAGTTATTGGAGATCAGTTAGCTGATTTATTAGAAATTAGTTTGGGTGATCGGTTGGTTGTTACTGTTTCTGAGGCTAATGGTGGTGATTTATCACAAGCATTGTTCCGTGTGTCAGGCATATTTAGCTTTAATGAAAGAAGCATGGATATTGGCATGGCATTTATTAATTTGTCACAAGCACAAAAGTTATTAAACATAACAGGCGTGCATGAAATTGCTTTACGACTACAAAGCCTAGAACAAGCTGACGATAAAAGCTTAGGCTTTTGGCAAGCACTGAATAATGACACTATCGAAACGTTAAATTGGCAAGAATTAATACCACAACTGAGCAGTATGTTGGCTATGACTAAGTACTCTACGCTGATTGTCTCAATCATCATGTATATATTGGTGTGCTTAGGTTTAATAAATACCATGTTTATGTCTATTTTTGAGCGACAAACCGAGTTTGGTATTTTGTTGGCCATAGGAACACGCCCTAAACAGCTCTTTTATCAAATAATGTTAGAAGGTTTTTTTATAGGGATATTAAGCGTAACAGCTGGTTTATTAATGGCTTTTGTTTTTTGCTATTGGGGATCAGTTGTTGGCATAGATTATTCTGAATTAGAAATGTCGGGTATGACCTTAAATGAACCTATTTATTTAATACTCGATATTAGTAGTTTTGTCACAATGGCTATTGCTACTTTAGCGGTAACCTTAATTGCTAGTTTATATCCTGCTTTTCATGCTGCGCGCTTACAGCCCTCTTTTGCGATGCGTAAAACCTTGTAAATATTGGTTAATAATTAATAAATGACAGAGTACTTAGGAAATAATGGAAATGATAACTAAAACTAATATTACTGGCGTCACTAATATTAAGAAAGATAGTCAAAAGACTGTCATTGAAACGACTCATTTGTGTAGAGAATTTGGCCAAGGTGATACGTTAGTTAAAGCGCTATCAGATGCTAATATAATTATAGAACGTGGTGAATTTACTGCGATTATTGGTCCTTCAGGCTCAGGTAAATCAACCTTATTACAATTAATTGGTGGTTTAGATAATCCAAGTTCAGGTGATGTGTTTTTAGATAATAAGAACATCAGTGATATGACAGGTACTGAATTATCAGACTTTAGGCGTGATCATATTGGTTTTGTTTTTCAAGCCTATAATTTAATTCCTGTCTTGAGCGCTAGAGAAAATATTGAATATATTATGTTACTTCAAGGAGTACCTACAGCTGAGCGAAACAAGCGTGTCGATAGGCTAATGCATGCCGTTGGTTTAGAAGGTTTGGGAGATCGTCGCCCTGCTGAATTGTCAGGAGGACAGCAGCAGCGTGTTGCTGTCGCTAGGGCTATGGTATCTAAACCTAGCATTATTCTAGCAGATGAACCGACAGCAAATTTAGACTCTAAAACAGGCGCCGATTTACTCGATATGATGAAAGAGTTAAATGAACAGCAAAATATGACCTTTGTTTTTTCAACTCATGATCCAAAAATTATGGAACGAGCAAAACGCATAATACGTTTGGTTGATGGTTGTGTAGTTGATGATGAGCGTAGAGATTAATGTATTCCATTAAGGCTATTTTGGCATTAACCTTTTTTACCGCTCTAGCATCATCTACTGTTTGTTATGGAGATGGCTTTTCATTTAGTGGTTATGTTAAAAGTTATGCTTTGGCACAAGACAGTATCACTATTGAAAACCGTAATGTTGAATCACTTGATGCTGAAGATCAATCTATAACAGGAAATTTTCAATCTCAAAATGCCTTAAGGTTAATGAGCTCTTACTTATCAAGCAAAACTGGTAATTTTGAAGTGCATTATGAAGTCCAGCCGCTTTATTTTTCAAACAGTGAGATGGCCACCTATTATACTGGCGATGGCTTGGGGGCAATTAATGGCACAATCTCTCCAGTGACTAATCAATATCGTTTTAAAGATTTCGATGCAGTGTTAACAGATGTTGGTAACCATGGCGTGGTATTACAAAACCTCGACCGTTTTAATTATCAATACAGTAACCAGTACGGTGATTTAACAATCGGTCGGCAGGTACTATCTTTTGGTTCATCACGCTTTATAAATCCCACTGATATTTTCATCCCTTTTGCTATCCAAACCCTTAACCAAGAGTACCGTGTTGGTATTGATGCTATTCGTTATAAAGCCGATGTCGGTGATTTTGCTATGGTAGATATGGGGTTGGTCATTGGTGAAGATGGGAAAAAGCAGAACAGTGCAGCCTTTTTACGGGGTAAAAATTCTATTGAGGGTAATGATATAGAGGCTATCGCTATTATCCTTGATGATGCCTGGTTACTTGGCGGTGGTATTGAGCGAGCAATAGGTGATTTTGGCTTTTGGTTTGAAGTCGCTTACATGGATTGGCAGCAAAGTGCTGTTGATGAAAGCCAAGGCATAGAAGAGTTTTCAGCTAATACCCTGCCCTCAACCTTAGTAACTCCTTACACTAATAATTATTGGCGCAGCTCTATTGGCTCAGACTATGCGTTAAATGAAGAAGTAATTGTTATGATCGAGTATCACTATAATGGCGCGGGTAGTAATAACGTTGAGGATTACACAGAACTTGCCGCTCAAGCGCCTTACCAGAAGGCTGGCGTGTTTTTATATGGCGAGCACTACATTATTCCTGCTCTGACTTGGTTGGCCTCCCCTTTAGCCTCCATAAGTGCTAGTGCTTTTTACAATGTAAATGATCGTTCAGTGTTTTTAACTATCAATAGCGAAACCAGTTGGAGTGATAATTTATATTCTGATTTTGGTGTTTATATAAGTCATGGTGATACTTTGCAATATCAAGGTAGTATAGGTGAAACATCACCGGTAGATTACGTTTTTGGCTCTGAGTTTGGTGCCTATCCTTTGAGTATTTATGCCAGTTTAAGGTATTACTTTTAATTTTTGCTCTGAGTGATTATTTAACGTACAGTACGGGTTGTTATTACTTTCAAGGACGAAATTATGCAAGAACTACCACCACTAACCCTAGTTAAAACTTGGCTTGAAGTGGTTCAACAACTAGACCTTCCCATCATAGTACGCGAAAAGCGTAGTCGATTACTTACCTACTACTTTGGCTCCATTGCCCAAGCAGAACGTTATGTAGAAGAAAATGACGATTATTGTCAGTTGGTGTCTTAATTATTAGGATGGTCCACCCGACAGGAGTCGAACCTGTGACCTCGCCCTCCGGAGGGGCGCGCTCTATCCAGCTGAGCTACGGGTGGAAATTATAAGTTGGTGATTCTATAAAAAGCTAAGAGTGAATACCAGAACTTAATGACTTATCCCCAAATTTTTATGGTCAAATCATTGTATATAGCGATTAATTTACTGATCAGTCCTCAGAAGCTTCATTAATTCCAGTACCAATAATATATTGATCGAATAACATACCATCTTTTCGAGTTGTATTAGGGGGAAAGCGACTATAAGTTCTGAATACTATCTTCGTCTATCTATGCGCTAATTGTCTTGATTTTCAATTGATACTGTTGGTATCTACATTATATAATGTTAATACAATGTAAATCCATGAGGTGCTTAGTTTTTATTTGTGACGTCCTTGAATCGAATTTTTTGATCTGTGTTCTTATTTTGTGAGTTAAATACTGTTTTGGTTGTTTAGTGAACAAAATGTTGCGCTTTTAGGTATTACATTGCAACAAGTTTCGGAATATTATCTTCCACAGTATCTCAAAAATACATAAGTCTGATTTATTGTATAAGAATACGGATAATGAGATATTTCCCATATAGATTATTGATGTAAGGATACATGTGAAAAATAATTATAATTATAAATATAAACTGGAAAATGGGGAAATAAACCCGCTAAATTTAAAAGAAGTAGAAGTAATCCATCTGCTTTGTAATGGCGAAAATATTAGCACTATATCAAAACAATTATTTAAATCCAAAGAGACAATAAATAATCATATTAGCTTAGCGAAAAAAAAGTTAGAAGCTAAATCTCGTGATCAATTAATAGCATTAGCGATAACAAATGGATTTGTAAATGTGTAATTTTAATCCCAGTTTAAACTGTTCATTCCTCCGAATTAGAAACGTTTAGCATTACCTCTATTATGAAAAAAAATATTCTATTCCTACAGGGACCGTTAGGAGAGTTTTTTAAGCTTCTTTCGTCATTTATAGACAATGAAACTAACGCTAATACTCACCATATTACTTTTAATGGTGGTGATGATTGGTTTAGTAAGCGAAAACATTCTCATGCTTATCGAGACGAACCCGCTGCCTGGCAAAGTTATTTGAGTAATTTTATTATAACTAGAGGCATAACAGATATTGTTGTTTTTGGTGACTGTCGATTCTATCACCGAATTGCCAGAAAAGTTGCTAAAGAAATGGACTTATCTTTTTGGGTGTTTGAAGAAGGGTATTTGAGACCGTCATTTATTACCCTTGAACAAGGTGGCGTTAATGGAAACTCATCTCTTTTAGGGGAAGATTTTGCTACTTTAGAGCAAAGCTTTTTGAAAGAAGAAGCGACTGCAAGTAAGCGATCTCGCAGTGCATTTTGGGATATGTCCTTTAATGCAATCCAATATTATTTTTTTAAACAGCTTTATGCTAAAAAATACCCTCACTACATTCATCATCGTCCTTGGTATGTAATGGAAGAGTGTATGCAATGGATTAAGTCAGGATATAGAAAACTTAAATATGCAGGTAAGGAGCGTAAGCTTGTAAAGCACCTTACAACTAAGCTTTCAAAGCAATATTTCTTAGTTCCGCTTCAAGTGAGTGTTGATAGTCAAATTTTGTATCATTCACCCTATGGTTCCGTTGAAGAATTTATCAGTGTTGTTATCAAATCTTTTTCTCAAAATGCCTCAAAAGATGATCATCTTGTTTTTAAACATCACCCAATGGATAGAGGGTTTAATCATTACGCAAGATACATTAAAAAACTCTGCTATGCATATGATGTAACAGGCAGAGTGTTTTATTGTCATGATATACATCTTCCGACCTTGCTAAAAGAAGCTAAAGGTACAGTAACTATTAATAGCACGGTTGGAATATCATCATTACACCATGCAACGCCGACTAAAGTTTTAGGGCGTGCAGTGTATGACTTGGAAGGGGTAACTAGCCAGAAACCATTGGATGACTTTTGGCAAGCATGTTGTGAACCATGTGATATTACATTCAAAAAGTTTAACCAGTTTTTAAAATTTAAAAACCAAATACCAGGCAGTTTTTATCAACAACCGGAGCTTACTTTACAGGCAGTGACGGATAAATTTTTTAACTTAAATAATCAATAGAATAGAAGGGATACGTTATGTCGAAATTTAAATTGTCACAACTTGCGTTAGCAACAACGGTTGCCTTAACCGTCAGTGCATGTGGTTCAGAATCAGAATCACCAGTAGAAGAAACACCAGTAGTAGTGGTTCCTCCTGTAGTGGTTCCTCCTGTAGTAGAACCAGACTCAACAGTGGCAATTTCTGGAAGTGCGGTTAAAGGCGTGTTAATCAATGCGGTAGTAGTTATTACTGATGCAGAAGGTAACATTATTGCTGAAACTATCACTGATGAAAATGGTGATTATAGTGCCAACATCCCTGCAGACTTTAAAGGCGTGGTAAGTGTACAAGTATCAGCAACAAATGATACTACCATGGTATGTGATACGAACAATTGCGCTGATGACATTGGTTTTGGTGATACTATTACAGATATCGCAGGTTTAACTTTATCCTCTGTTGCTTATATAGATGCAGCTGAATTAGCTGATGAAGACGATACCTCTGTTAAGGTATCAATACCTGTTAATACCTTAACAACGTTGACTGCAAATACATTGACTAACTCGGTAGCTTTAGCTGATATAAATGATGCAGGAGAAAATGCATTTAAGGCTGTTTCGCTTGCTGCTACCAAGCAGGTAGGTTTAGCACTAGGTTTAAGTGAAGAAAATATACCTGCAAACTTTTTAACTGTAGCACTTCTCGATCCTACTGTAATATCAGATCTTCCAGCAGATGAAGCTGCTGAAGTTACCACTATGCAAATTCAACTTTCTTTATATAATGCCGTTGTATTTGAAACAATCGTAGAGCAGGCTGCTGGCGGTACCGCTGATTTAGGAAGCTTATTCACTTCGTCTATGGCGACATTATCTACGTCGATAGAATCGAATAATAGTACAGAGTTAAACCTTTTTCTTAATCAAGCAACAGACAATCTAGAAGGTTTAGCGTCTAACCCTTTGTTACAACAAGAGTTTACTATTCTTGCTAATAACCTTGATGAAACTGTTGAATTAGATATAGGCGTAGAAATTTTAGATAGCGTTGATTTTGTTGAAGAAGAAATTGATGAAGAAGCCTTAGTTGAAGCAATAGAGTTAAGTGAAGATATTTCTGATATTGTTGAAGCTTCTGATGGTGAATTATCTGATGAAGATATTGCAATAATCGAAGATATTGTTGATGAGTTGGTACCGACGCCAACGCCAACACCGACGCCAACACCGACGCCAACACCGACGCCAACACCAACGCCAACACCAACGCCGACGCCAACGCCAACGCCAACGCCGACGCCAACGCCAACGCCAACGCCGACGCCAGACCCATTAATCGCTAAGCGAGCAACTGCTGTTAATGTATCAAATGACTGGTTAAATGCTGATGGTTTGTCTGTAGAAGTTAATAAGCAAATTATTAAAGCTACTGCTGACATACGTGCCGCTATTCAATATGCGCTAACAAATGGCTCATTGGTGGACTTGGATGCTACGGGTGGTGAAGAAAGTGAAGTTATAGCATATACCATCAATGGTGGTAAAAACGATGGTGATATACGCTACATTTATATTCAAGAAAATGTCGATGGTAGTGGCGTAACGGCAACAGTGAATGGCTCCGCTACTTCTAGTTATTTCTCCGGTGTTATTACTGATTTTCCTATTACTAAAGAAAACGCAGACTCTGTTGATTGTAATCTAAACAGTCAAGGTGATATCACTGGGTGTGTTGGTGCCGATGGCACTACAGCGATAACAAGTGACCAAACAGCGATACTATTTGCTGTTGGTTATGGCTTTAATGGTAACCCAGGTGAAGGTGATCCGAGCATTATATCTAAACTTGCTTTTAAAGGTATTGCCGGTACTGAAGATGCTATTGTAACCTTTGGTGAAAGTCTTGATGCAATGCCTTCAACAGCAACACTTAAATCTTATAATCCAACGTTAAATTATACTGATATTGGTGTTTCAGTTGATGACTCTCAATGGAATGTTGTCCTTCCTAATGTTGGTGTTTACACAGGTGATTGGAATAAGAAGCTGAGTGGCTCGGCAACGATTGATTTTGAACAAAATGATCAGTTTTTAGTGAACACTTTAGGTGCAAACATCTTAAAAATAGCTAAGGCAACGATCAATACGGATTATGTCGCTGGTTCAACAAAAGATGTTTATGGTATTACTACTACTGCTTATATTTATAAGCAAGATAATAAAAAGCTCATTAGTAAAACTGCCAAACTAGAGAGCAAAGCCGATAACTATAAATTCTCATTAACGCAACTTGCTGCAGAAGTTCAAGATGAAGATCAAGCTATTTGGTGTGGTACTTGGAATGGCAATATTGTTGTTAACTCATCAACCGTTGGTGTTTTAGAGAAAAAACACACTGAGACTTGCCCGACTGAGTCTCAAGTAAACTACGTGTTAGATGTTAACGGCACAGAAATAGACGCTAGTAACATTACGACCTTAATGCAAAGTTTATCTGAATATTTTGATCAAGTAGACGAACCTATCGTTCCTGCTGGTTAATTTAATTTTTTAAACGTAAAGGCCGTTAAGTCGGCCTTTTTATCAAAGCACTTTTAATGATAATGAAAGTATTTTGATAAAAAAGAATTTAGAGAAAAAAATGCTTAAAGCAGTAATAACAGGTTTAATTGTCGGATTAGTTAGCCCTAAGCTAATCGCAGAATCTCCTGTTTTTTTTATCAATGGCTATTCAGATAACTACACCCCTTCGGTGCCTGTAGTTGATTTTTTTGGATCTTGGAAGGGAGCAAAAAAATATCAAAAGGCCAGTAATGCCTACGCCAACGAATTTTTTCAAGCTGGTATAAAGCTAAATAACTTCTCTGTCGCTGCGTTTTATCGTTACGACTATAACCTTACAATGCATTCCGATGTTGGTGAGTATCGTTATACCTTTCATAACAATAGAGATCAGTTGGAAGATAGAGATTATGTCTATGATTTTTATGAGCAACGACTTACCTCACAAGGCTTACGACTGGGTTATGAATATGTCATCAATGACAACTTTATTGCTCAAGTGCATGTAAATTTATTTGGTTCAAAAAAATATCAACAACGCGATATTAGTGATGGTTTTCTTAATGGCAAAACACGCATAGGTGATGCCAAGGCAAATTACTTCTTCTCAGAAGATACCCTTTACAACTTTTTAGAGGTTGATAATACACCCACCGGTTATGGTGCATCAGTAGATATAGCACTAAATTATAAAAGTGATGGTTACGAGCTGGCATTATCCGTATTAGATCTTGGCCATTTTGTTCAGTGGGATAAGTCACCCTATGCAATAGGTGAATTCAATGTTGATCATTTCATTTATAACCAGGATCAGGTGCGCGATCAACGTCCCTTAGCAAACTTACAAACTCATGAAGGCAATCGTGATAAAAAATTTACCATGCACTTGCCTTTGCGAGCCAAGTTAAGCTTACATAAACAGCTAAGTGATTCGTTTAGTACGGCAATTCAATATAATTACAATGAAATATTTAATAGCACCCAAGTATCCTTAAGCCATCAAACAACCGACAAGCTAAATTTTAATACGAGTTATAACTTTGATACCAAAGGGCTTGGTATCAAAGTTCAATATGCTGAATATTATATTGAACTGATCACTGACGATTTTAACCTTGAATATGCCAATGCTTTTAGTTTGTTTTCAGGAATGGAAATAAGGTTTTAATCATGAAAAAAATATTCATCGCTTTGATTTTCACCTTTTTGACCGGGTGTAACGACTCAACAAAATCTGACCAGTCAGTTGAAGATAGTTTACCCGCTAAGAGTATCACGGTTATCTTGACTGTCCCGCAGTGGTTACTGCAACAAGACCTTGAACTGGTGGTTTATGATCAAACTACTGATAACGAGTTGGTTGCACAAACCATGTTATTTGTTGCAGAGCAAGAAACAGAACTGGTATTACCAGTAGGGCATATCTATAAGTTTACCGTAAACCCAACGAATAATCCTATTGCAGTATCATGCCCATTATTTGATGGTTGTTTTATGGCTGATAATGATAGAAAAGTCAGTTTGGGAAGTTTGATGCAAACTCAGTTGTCATTTTCTGCTATTAAGAATGTCACCGACAATACCCCTATTGAACTGTCACTGATCACAGACTTAGCGGTAAAATTAGTAGAGGGGAGCTATGTAGAAGCTGTGACCCCAGCAACAATCAAGCAAGTTAATTCAGTATTAGCTAATACCTTAGGTATCATTGCTTATCAAGCAATAGACCAAGTGCCAAGTGAGCTATCGCAATGGAATTATTGGCTTAAAGATGCCATTAATATTGCCATTTTGTTTGATAACAACGAAATTATCGCTAACGCTAGCTCACACTTAAAAACGATTAACCGCCGCTTGTTACAGACCTTAACGGGTAAAGATAATAGGCTTGATGAATTTAATCAGTTTGTGCTTACCGATGCTGCACAATATTTACAGCAAGTGGCCTTATCAGGTGAAATATCTGCTGAGCAGTTGTATGAATTAGCTAAGTTACGTGCTTATGTATTGTCTAAAGCAATCTATCCCACTAAAGGCTTTTTACCCTCGCCATACCTTAACGAAGAAGACTTAGCGGTTACCAAGAATTTTTTAGATGACTATCGCAGTTTACTTTATACCTTCGCTGACGACAGTGCTGAATATCATCAGCTTAATGATGCCACCACAGCAGGATTTGATCTGATCAATCAAGTGTCTGAAAACTTATTTGATGACTTGTTTGCCATATTTTCAGATGTTATTGAAGCCGTGCCATTGTCGGCTGCAAGTGGACTATACCAAGTGGATGCATTGAGTGTTGATTATAATAAAGAAGATAATCAATGGCATATTGACGGTAAATATAATGACATAAACCTCAACTTAATCATCACCCTTGATCGCTTTAATGTCGATGCCTTTACCGGCAATTCATATCAGTTTGCCTTATCAGGAAATTTGGCTAGCGATGAAATATCTACCACCTTCACCACGGCAAAAATAACATTATTTAATAACCCACCAGAAGACCCTTTTGGTGGTAGTGCCGATGGCACAGGCCATATACGACTGACCAGTGAACTTATCATTGAGAATACCGATACTTCATTTGCCGGACAGATGTTAATTCAAATGAATACCCATAAAAATATCAGTGAACAGGATTCATTAATTCAGCATGTAGAGTTCACTCAAGTGTATGGCGATTTACAACAAGCACAAGGCACAAGCCAACTAGCCCTTTCATTGGTACACCCTGATATAAACAATGAAAGCCAAACCAAAATATTACCTGACAGCTTGGTTACTGCGGTAAATTATTCTGACGAAATACTCGGGCTAGGTGAGCCGCTACTTACCCTGTATTTACCCTTTAAAAAAGCCAAAGATGGCCTTGATTTAGAAAACCTCGACATTATTGCCTACTTTGAAGGGCGACTTAGCCAGTTTCAGTTTAACGGCTCGTCCAAAAAGTTTACTTACCAAGGTAAAAACCAAGATGGCGTTGAATGGTCACTGACCTATATAAAGAAAGAAACACAAGGCCAAGTTACCTTGTTAGGTAAAGAGCAAGGTAAACCTCGGGTATTAAAAGATTTAGCGGGCATTATGTTTAATGACGGAAACTTTATTTCTATTTTTTAATTGAAATCAAAAAGGGATGATGATGAGTAATAACACAGTTAAGGATTTGACGGTGGAAGACACTGTTGTGCCGTTCACCAAGAAAAATACACTTATCCAAGGTATTGATGAGAGTAGATTGAGTCAATCAGTTGCTCAAAGCAAACAGTCGATTATTGACCAAGCGGAACAAATTAAAAAAATAGCGGATCAATCTGACGAAGGTTTAAAGCAAGCATTATGTTTAATTGCTGCAAGCACAGGCCGTTTAATTATCTCTGGCATGGGAAAATCGGGCCATATAGGTAAAAAAATTGCAGCAACAATGGCGTCAACCGGAACACCGTCATTCTTTGTTCATCCAGCCGAGGCATTTCATGGTGACTTAGGCATGCTCAAGCCATCAGATGTGGTGCTATTAATTTCTAACAGCGGTGAAACCGACGAAGTATTAAAATTAATACCCTCATTAAAAAGCTTTGGCAATAAAATTATTGCATTAACGGGCAATGAAAACAGTACTCTTGCAAAAAATTCAGACGCCGTATTAAACGTGAAGGTTGAGCGTGAAATTTGCCCTAATAATTTAGCGCCTACTTCTTCAACAACCGCAACCTTAGTCATGGGGGATGCGTTAGCTGTGGGTTTAATGCACCTTAAAGATTTTCAGCCGCATCAATTTGCGCTATATCATCCGGGTGGAAGTTTAGGCAAACGTTTATTAACCAAAGTAAGTGATGTTATGCACACTAAAGGGTTGCCGTTTGTAGATATGGCGGACTCAATGCACAAAGCCATTTTAACCATGACTCAATCGACGTTGGGAGTGGCAATTGTACTTAATAATGGAGAATTAACGGGTGTAATTACTGATGGCGATTTAAGAAGAGCATTAGCGCAAGATATCGATATTAATACACGAACAGCAGCCGATATGATGACCATTGTTCCTATTACTATTTCACAAGACGAAATGTTAGCGACTGCAGAAGAGTTAATGCGAGAAAATCATGTAAAACATGTTCTGGTAACAACGAGTGAAAATACACATTGCGTCATTGGCGTGCTGGAATATTTTCAAACATGATCAAGTCGCA
>Ga0209292_1005043_pt1 | contig 13635 bp, 16 predicted proteins | sample GOMGulsemesocosm_2_FD_184634 | JGI IMG/M metagenome (GOLD analysis project Ga0209292, IMG submission 184634) | Methane-oxidizing microbial communities from mesocosms in the Gulf of Mexico - GOM9C Gulf of Mexico (SPAdes) (version 2) | ecosystem: Environmental > Aquatic > Marine > Cold seeps... | reverse complement strand
AAGATTCGCGACGGCGAACTTCTGAAAGGATTCCTGCTTTTTCACATGAACGTTTAAAACGACGTAATGCAACGTCAAATGGTTCGTTTTCTCTAACTTTAATTACTGGCATGTACTTGTTACCTTAGTATGTATCTATATAATTGGTGTTTTGCTTAAGCGTTATTGCTTCGCAAACACCCACTCTATCAAAATTGGGTGACGTATTCTAAAGCGAAGCACTAGTTAAAGTAAAGTGTAATGTCAGCTAAAACTAAAATTAGGTGGAGTAATATTTAATAGAGCGTTAAAATCGTCGCCATTATAATGAATCAAATGTTATTTAGGTCTTAGGTTAAGGGTATTATGCGAATTTTAGGTATAGAAACATCTTGTGATGAAACAGGGATTGCTATTTATGATGACGGAAACGGTGATTTGCCAGAAGGTATCGTTGCGCACCGTTTGTATAGTCAAATAGCGGTTCATGCTGACTATGGTGGAGTTGTTCCTGAGTTAGCATCTCGAGATCATGTACGTAAAACTATTCCTTTAATTAAGGAAGTTCTACAAGAAGCCAATTTAACCCCTGCAGATTTAGATGGTGTTGCATACACAGCTGGCCCCGGTTTAGTTGGTGCTCTTTTAGTAGGTTGTTCAATAGGTAGAAGTTTGGCCTATGGTTGGGATTTACCTGCTGTACCTGTACATCATATGGAAGGGCACTTATTAGCCCCTATGCTTGAAGAGAACAGGCCTGATTTCCCTTTTGTTGCTTTATTAGTTTCTGGCGGGCATACCATGTTAGTGCGGGTTGACGGAATTGGTCAATATAAAATGCTAGGTGAGTCGGTTGATGATGCTGCAGGTGAAGCCTTTGATAAAACAGCTAAATTACTCGGCCTTGATTACCCTGGTGGACCAGCGCTATCCAAAATGGCAGAAAAAGGTACAAAAGGGCGATTTAAAATGCCACGTCCTATGACAGATCGCCCAGGATTAGACTTTAGCTTTAGTGGACTAAAAACAGCTGCGGGTACAGTTATTCGAAAAGAAATAGCGTTACAAAAAGAGCTTGGAAATGATGGCATGGATGAACAAACCCATGCTGATGTTGCTTATGCTTTTCAAGAAGCGGTGGTTGATACGTTAGCAATTAAATGCCGAAGAGCCTTGCAACATTGTGGATTAAAACGTTTGGTCATTGCTGGTGGCGTTAGTGCTAATACGGCACTACGAGAAAAGTTAGAGCAAATAACTAAAAAGCTTGGCGGTGAGGTTTTTTATCCGCGCCCTGAATTTTGCACTGATAATGGTGCGATGATAGCTTATGCTGGTTTACAACGTTTAAAAGCAGGCACAGATGCAGATTTAACGTTTAAAGCTTCGCCTCGTTGGCCGTTAGATACCTTACCTGCAGTTTAAGACCATTGTCTTAATCTTTTGGTTGTTTTGAGGGGGAGAAGGATACTTTGCTTTCTTGCCCTTTAATTAACCGGAAAATGTTTTCTTTGTGACGAAAGATAACTAATACCGATAACATCATTACCGGATACATATACAAAGGTTTTAATAGCCAAATATAAAAAGGTGCCAGAGAAACCGTTACTATGGCCGCTAAACTTGAATATCGAGTAAAATAGATCACGCTTATCCACGTCAAAATTAATAACCCTCCTAAATCCAAACCTATGGGTAACAATACGCCAAGAGCAGTGGCAACAGCTTTCCCCCCTTTAAAGTTAAAGAAAATAGGGTACATGTGACCTAAACAAGCAGCCAATGCAATTAGCCCTAAATTAATAGGTTCTAAGCCGAGGAAGTATGCGCCCCATACAGGAATGGTACCTTTGAGAATATCAAACCCTAATACTAATGCTGCTATTAATTTGTTACTTATGCGCAAAACATTTGTTGCGCCGGGGTTGTTAGAGCCAGTAGTGCGAGGGTCGGGTAGATTTAATAGTTTACACAATAAAATAGCACTAGAAATCGAACCGACCAAATAGGCAGCAACGATCATTATCAGTGTTAGTAATAAAGCGCTAATACAAAACTCCAAGTTTATCGGGAACCTTATTGCAATTTACAACAAGTTTTTAACAACTTGGGATATTCTATCTTGTCGTAATAGCAATGCAAATAATTTTATTTTTACAATCAATTAATAAAAAAAATGAATTGATCGGTGTACTACTAGTTTTTATAGCATTGCACAGGTAAAATCGCCCTTTATTTTTAGTTGTTTGCAGCTTATTACTAATTAAAGACGAGTATATATTAATGGACAAAGTTTATATTGAAGGCTTGAACATTCAAACCACGATAGGTTTTTTCGAATGGGAAAAAGAGATCAAACAAACTTTAGTGATTGATTTAGCTATGGGTTGGAATACTGCCAAGGCGGCAGAAAATGACGAGCTTGCTAAAACGTTGGACTATGCAGATATATCCGAAAAGATAGCTGAATTTGCTAATAATAACCCTGTCGATTTAATTGAAACATTAGCTGAACGCTTAGCTAAATATTTAATGACAAGTTACCAAATCCCATGGTTAAAACTAAAGGTAGCTAAACCTAATGCAGTTCATAATGCGATAACTGTTGGTGTTGAAATTGAACGTGGTAGTCAAACGTTAAGTGATTTACAAAACTAATGGCTCGTTTATATATATCATTGGGCAGTAATGTTGAACGTCAATATCATGTAAACTCTGGTTTAACTGCACTTGAACAGCTCTTTGGTCCGTTAACATTGTCCTCACTGTTTGCAAGTAAAGCGGTCGGATTTGATGGTGCCGAATTCTATAATATGGTGATAGGAGCCACAACGGAACTTAATATTGAACAAGTCGCAACCGCTTTGCGTGATATTGAGTTTGCTAATGGCCGACAACTAGACGCAAAAAAATACAGTCCACGCACACTTGATTTAGACCTACTACTTTTCGATGACTTAATTTTAGAATACCCCGCACAAATTCCACGTGCCGAAATCACCGAAAATGCTTTTGTATTATGGCCGCTTGCTGAAGTAGCGCCGGAGCTCCAACATCCAATTTTAAAGCAGTCGTACCAGCAACTTTGGCAAGGCTACGATAAAAAACAACAATTGACTAAAGTTAGCTTTTCTTGGCGAAGCAAATTAGATAATACGTCTACTTAAAAAAATTGAATTATAAATAAGGAAAATAATAAACAATGACCATTACAGAAATATTTATTTTAGCTATTTTACAAGGCTTAACTGAGTTTTTACCGGTATCAAGTTCTGCGCATTTAATTTTACCATCGGCTGTTTTAGGCTGGAAAGACCAAGGGCTAGCGCTTGATGTTGCTTTACATGTTGGAACTTTACTTGCCGTTGTTTTATATTTCCGTAAAGAAGTTGCCACCATGGCAGTGGCTTGGGTTGGGAGCATCAAAGGAGATAGAGATAACTTTGATGGTAAGCTCGCTTGGTGGATACTCTTTGCGACCATTCCTTTAGGTTTATTTGGATATTTTGGCAAGGACTTTATTGAAGAGCATTTACGAACTGCAGCAGTAATTGCCGCTACTACGTTAATTTTTGGTTTCTTTCTTGGTTTTGCTGATATTAAAGCTGGAAAACGTAAAGCTTCAGAGCATGCAGACTTTGAAAAACTAGGCTTTAAAGGCGCCTTGCTTATCGGCTTAGCGCAAGTGCTGGCGTTAATACCAGGCACATCACGTTCAGGTATTACCATGACTATTGGTATGATGTTAGGGCTAAACCGTGAAAATGCCGCACGCTTTTCTTTTTTACTTTCTATTCCTGCTATTGCAATGGCAGGCAGTTATTTAACTCTAAAACTAATTCTCGAAACTGGGCCAGTTGATTGGAATGCTATTGGTCTTGGCAGTGTCCTTGCCTTTTTCAGTGCTTATGCCTGTATTCATTATTTCCTGATCCTCCTTGAGAAAGTGGGTATGATGCCATTTGTTATCTACCGTTTAGTTTTAGGCGTAGCATTACTTTGGTTTGTGCTTAGTTGAGCTAAATAGCTTTTGCTATAATCGAGCGATTAAATAAAAATTATTATAAAAATAAAGCGTTGAATTAACCTTTAGCGCTCACCCAATACAAATTAAAAATACAAAAGTGAGTAAATAATGAATTTATCATTAACCGAAGAACAAATGATGATTCAAGACATGGCAAAAAAATTCGCTGAAAGTGAATTAGCTCCAGTAGCTGCCGAGCTTGACGAAACACAAGATCAAACCATATTTTTAAATAACCTTGCGCAGTTAACTGAACTTGGGTTTATGGGCTTAAACATAAAAGCTGAATACGGTGGCGTAGAAGCTGGCTCGGTTGCTTTTAGCTTAGCTATAACTGAAATAGCAAGAGCTTGTGCTTCGACAGCCGTAACAACCTCAGTAACAAATATGGTTGCAGAAGTAATTCAGGCGGTAGGTAATGAAGAGCAAAAGCAAAATTATCTACCTAAAATTTGTAGCGGTGAATATAAAGCAGGCGCTTTTTGTTTGACAGAAAATAGTGCCGGTTCAGATCCAGCAGGCATGAAAACTTCAGCAGTTCTAGAAGGTGACGAATACGTATTAAATGGCAGTAAACTCTTTATTACCAGTGCAAGTTTTGCCGATATTTTTGTTGTTTGGGCGGTTACCGACGCTACTGCACCAAAAGGTAAAGGTATTTCATGCTTTTTGGTCGAAGCTAATACTCCTGGTATTACTGTGAGCAAAGCAGAAGAAAAAATGGGGCAAAAAGCGTCACCAACCAATGAAGTGAATTTTAGCAATTGTCGTATTCCTGCATCCGCTATGATGGGTAAGGAAAATAAAGGTTTTGGTGTTGCTGTAGGCGAACTTGCTGGCGGCCGCATTGGTATTGGTTCATTGGCATTAGGTATTGGTTTAGCTGCTATGGATTATGCGCGTGCATTTATTACTGAGCGTAAACAGTTTGGTCAAGCATTGTCTAATTTCCAAGGCTTACAGTGGAAACTTGCTGAACGTTATACCGAGTTAGAAGCTGCGCGTTTATTGCTTATGCAAGCGGCTTACACCAAAGAACAAGGTTTGCCATTTGGTAAAGAGGCTTCTATGGCGAAGTTTTTTGCTGCAGAAAAAGCAAATACAGCTTGTTACGACGCATTGCAATTAATGGGGGGAGCAGGTTACATCAAAGAATACCCATTAGAGCGTATGGCACGTGATGTTCGGGTTACCTCTATTTATGAAGGTACCAGTGAAATCCAGAAAATTATTATTGCGCGTGAGTTATTACGCGAGGTTTAATTTTACTTTATCTAAAATTATAAAGCTGAACTACCGAAAATATATCGCTGTTCAGCTTTTTCGTTTTTACGTTTCCAATAAATTTATGCAGTAATAAAATAGCTCCTATTACTTAGCCTTTATCCCGCCATAAAGGTCAATTGCGAAGTCTCGTTGTTGAGTGTAATTGTTTGGTGTTAAATCAATGTGTTTCTTCAAATACCGAATAAGGTGCGGCTGATCACTAAAGCCAAATTGATAGGCAATATCTACCCAATCAATATCGCTTGATTCGCGCTGATAGAGATATTCTAATATTTTCTCAAGTTTGTTCATTGATTGATATTGCTTTAGTGATATCCCTGTCACTTTTAAAAAGCTCCGCTCAATAGTACGTTGTGAACAGTGTAATAGACTGCTTAAATGCTGAATAGGTTGTTCATCGAGTAGAGGCAATACTTTTCTAGTGAGAGTGCTATGCCTATCTTCAATGCCTTCTAAAAACCAAGGTATTAAAAGGTCATCTAATTTTTTACAACATTTATCGGGCTGTTTTTTTGCGATTGCCAATATTTCATTTTCACCTGTTTGTTCTGATATTTTAAGAGAATGTTGCATTTCGCTAAAACAGATTTCATGAACAGTATCTAACATGTATTGAACGATATTAGTGTGCTTTAAAGAATATAAAGCACCAGGATGAAACTTAATTCCTAAACAAGTAAGAGGCTGTGAATGGTCTAACTGTAGCGTTTTACTATAAGGGTGAAGCAAGTGACTGCCTTTACCCTTTTGCACTTCATTATTAATTGTATATTTGTACCTTTGATTGGGAGGAGACAAAATTAAATTTGCTGATGCATCTGGATTAAGTCTTGGATATTCGTTACCAACTGCTTCATCAGTTCGTTCTAGTAACCAGTAACATTCAATATATTTAGCAACGTCGGGTGATTTTGGGGTTTTCAACCAAAGTATCATCAAATGCTCCGATAATGATTAGCTAGCGAGTGTATAAGCGATGTATGCAAACGATAGCATAAATTAGCTGTGAGTAAATTCAAACTGTACGATGCGATTATTTGTTAAAAAACCAGTCGACGAAATTGCTTTTCGAGCTGCAATGTTACAGCTTTCAGTAGAGCAGATTGCTGTTAATTCCTGCTTGTCGGCATGTCGTACCAAAGCAGATAATACTTTTTTAGCGATGCCCTTGCCACGGTGAAATTGTGAAACTATAACGCCTATGTCGGCATATTCTGTTTGATAACGATCAAATAATCGACACTCACCAGCTGCTACTAATTGCTGATTTTTCCAGTAACCGAATAATTCATTTCGTGTGATTAAATTAGCATAATAACCATTAAGCCATTGCTCCGGTGCAGCAATATTGGTCATGGCAAACTGAACAAACTCAACCAACTGATTTTTTGTGGCAAGTTGTAATTCTAGAGGTTGCATGTCTTGGTTAGTTGTTTTTATCACATGTTGATACATTAAAGCATGAACATTAAATGAAGATGAACTATCTAAACATAACGATAAATAATGAGGCTCTGCGGTACTAACAAACGCACCTTTAACCTTTCTGATAATTGAACTGTTTTGCTTTGCAATTAGTGTAAAAAGGCCTTGGCTGTTTATCTGATATTCTTCTTGAAGATAAAAGTGCAGCATATAACCATCTTCATTTATGCAGCAAAAACCAACTAAATCATCATTAAAATAAAAACCATAATGGTTAGCCATTGGTGCAAAACCAAAGTGCCACATTCCATCAAGTGCTGTTGTTGCTTGTTTAAAATAATCTTGCTTTAGTTGATTTAATTTTCTTAGCGACTCAATATTTTTAATCTTAATCATGGCTTGTTATCTCGTTTACCTATAAATATAAGGCATACTTTAGGCGTATAGAAATTATAAATATTGTAAAAAAACGACAAGTAAATGCTATTTATAAATATATAAGTTGCGCTATCTCATGTATTCAGCCACTAAATTTTCTGTTTAGTTGTTATAAAAACATTATAATCACTACTGATTCTTCGTTTACCATAATTAATAAGGCCACACTATGAATACCAAAATATACAAGAGAGTACTTTCTCTGACCGATAGCTTATTAGGGGCCGTTCAACAAAGAAATCAAACCAGATTCGATGGTTATTATTTGGAATTAAAGCAACTTTGTGAAGAACATGATAATACAGATAAAGACCACCCAGTACAGTGGGAAACGTTAGCTGATTTTACAGATGATTTAGCATTGGCGGTGACTATTTATGAACAAGCCTTGGTTAAAGCTGAGGCAATTAACTCTAAAGATTTTCGTTCATCAATTGGCTATTCAGCAGCAAGCCTAAAAGTCGAGCTAGGCGATAAAACTGGTGCAATTGAACATTTGGAAAAAGCTAAAGTTAGCTGTAATAAAATTATAGATAAAGAGTTAAAAGCTGAAATTCACGACTTATTGGAAAAGCTAAAAAACGAATAAAAAAAGACGGAAATAATCCAGTGTAATATTACATTGGCCGGTTTTGTGGTTAGTAAATTTGGTGTGATATTAGATTGGGTAAGCTAAAAGGAAATATACCGATATAATTACTACGGTATACTTGAGCTTTATGTAATCGCCCCAAAATAATCACTATAGATATATTTAAATAAACAAATGGAACTCAACGTGACGACAAATGCCATTGAAATAACCTTAGACAACTTTCAACAAATAATTTTAGAAGAATCAAAAGCTAAATTAGTATTGGTCGATTTTTGGGCTGCGCAAGTACCAGAAAGTTTAGAGTTGAAAGATAAATTAGCCGCTGGTTTGCAAGGATTCGAAGAGCATATCATTTACGCAACGGTTGACTGTCAAACTCAGCAGCAAATTGCCCAACAGTTTGGGATTCAAGGTTTACCTACGGCCATTTTGGTCAAAGATGGTCAGCCAGTTGATGGTTTAACAGGTCCACAGCCAGATGAAGCTATTAATAGCTTTTTAGTAAAACATTTACCAAAACAAGAAGATTTGCTTTTAGCACAGGCTCAACGATTAATAGCTGAAAACAAGGTTAATGATGCTTTTACTATTCTTAACCAAGCACACCAACTTGATAATCAGCGTGCCGATATTAAATTACTATTAGCTGATGTTTATTTACAGTTAGGAAAAACGACAGAAGCAGAAGCATTATTAGCGACTGTTCTCATGGTAGATCAAGACAGTCATTATCATGCTTTGATTGCCAAACTTGAACTTGCGAATCAAGCGGCAGACTCTCCTGAAATTAAAGCACTAGAAGCTAAACTACAAAGTGACAGTGATAATATAGAATTGCAACATCAATTAGTGGCACAGTATAGTCAAGTGAATCGTCATGAAGAAGCTTTAGTATTACTTTTTCGATTAATGCAAAAGAACAGCAGTGACGCCGTCAGTAAAGATTTATATCTAGATGTACTTAAAGCGTTGCCTGAAGGTGATCCATTAGCTAATAAGTATCGAAGAAAGTTATATACGTTAATGTATTAATGATAATTAATTTGTAGAGAGCCATTTAACGAGATTTAAATGGCTCTTTTTTTATGAGTTTGTTTTTAGTTTAGCAACAAAGGTTTTTCTAAACTTCGCTAACTTTGGAGAAACAACCGCCTGGCAATATGGGTTCTCAGGGTTTTTACTAAAATAACCTTGATGAAAACCTTCACCCGAGAAAAAATCTGAACAAGGAGTTACTTCAGTAACAACGGGGGAGTTATACATGGCGCTTTCATCTATTTCTTTAATAATATCTAGTGCTAATGTTTCTTGTGATTCGTTGTGATAAAAAATTGCAGAACGATATTGCTTACCAATGTCGTTACCTTGGCGGTTAAGCTGGCTGGCATCATGTAAAGTGAAAAAAACTTCTAAGATTTCACGACTACTAATTTCTCTATTATCAAAGGTAATATCTACTACTTCTGCATGCTCTGTAGCGCCAGAGCAAACATCTTCATAAGTTGCATTAGCAGCATCGCCACCCATATAACCAGATACTGCAGATATAACTCCAACCAGCTGTGTATATGCGCCTTCAATACACCAAAAACATCCACCAGCTAGGGTGATTTTTTCTTCAAATGCAGACATGTTATTACCTTATTTAATAGTTGAATAAAATAAGTTTATATTAATAGCCGTTTAGATGTCTATAAGTTTTTTCTATGAAATTAAAAAAGCTATTTTGATCGGTAAATATTTTCTTTTATAGCGTATTATCTGTAAATATTAATAATTAACGCTGATAACTATGTCGCTATTTTTTAGAAGGTTCAACCAAGTTCGCACCGTTTTATTGCTACGCAGTATCGCCATTGTTATTCAAATAGCACTCATATTTTTTGTCAATCTGGTGTTGCAATATCACTTGCCTTGGTTACCCCTATTATTGATTATTCTATTTGAAGCTTTATTTACTTTAGCGAGCTATTTATATTTTCGCTCAGGTAATAAGGCCAACAAATCCGCTTTACTTGGGCAAATCTGTGCTGATATTTTATTTTTATCATTGATCTTATATTTCAGCGGCGGTGCAACTAACGCTTTTGTTTCTTTGTTACTTATACCTATTGCTATTGCCGCTGTTACATTAACGCCAATGTTGTTAGGAGCTGTGGCATTGTTAGCTGTTGCTTCTTATAGCGTCTTATTATGGTTGTTACCTATGTCAGTGATGCACGGAAATATGGAAGGGCATTTCATTGGTATGTGGATTAACTTTTTGTTTTCTAGCATTGTTGTTGCCACTGTTGTTGGTCAAATGGCACGGCAGATATCAAAAAAAGAGCTCGCTATTGCCGCGTTTCGCGAAGAACAGTTAAAGCAAGAAAAAGTAATATCACTAGGTGTGGCTTCTGCTCAAATAACGCACCAATTAGCAACTCCCATAGGCACCGTTCAATTGTTGGTTGATGAATTAAGTGATGATTATCCTAAAAACTCGATTATTACCGACTTACAGGTAGAGCTAAAACGATGTACTAAAAGTCTTAATGATTTTCGAACTATGGTATTTGATATAAAAGAGCAGATATCAAAAGATATTTCATGCACAGAAATAATAGAGCAAGTTATTGAGCATGTGGGACTGAATTATCCTGATGTTGATGCGCAGTTTATCCAAGTTCCTTCACTTAGCGTTAGTCAAGAATATGGCCATATTTTAGCTGATGCGTCATTGTTACCGGCAATTTTGAATTTAGTCAATAATGCCATTAGAGCAACAAAGGCAAATAAAAGTGCGAAGATAGAAATTTCGAGTAAACAAAATACTCATAAGTGGCAGTTGAGTATTCGTGACTATGGCAAAGGATTTACATCAATAATGTTAAATGAATTGGGCGTTAAACCTGTCAATAGTGAGCAAGGTTTAGGTATGGCGGTGTTTTTAAGTCATGCCAGTTTAGAACGTCTTGGTGGCACACTTACCCTAACAAACCACCTTGAAGGCGGCGCAATAGTTACGTTAGAATTACCATTGTTGACAAAAACTGCACAAGGAAGTACTTCATGAAATTATTAATTATTGAAGATGATAAAACATTTGCCAATTTGTTAAAACGCCGTATGGAAAAGCATGGTTATACTTGTTATCTGGCAGACAATATTAATGATGCTTTATTAACTTGTCATCGGCAATTGCCTGAATTTATTTTATTGGATATGAAGTTACATAATGAAAGTGGCTTGGATCTAATTACCCCTATTAAAAAGTTATTACCTCAAAGCCGACTAATTTTATTGACCGGTTTTGCTAGTATTGCGACAGCTGTCGATGCGATTAAAATGGGAGCAAATGATTATTTAACTAAGCCTGTCGATACCCAAACACTATTAGCCGCATTAGTTAAAAAGGACAATAAACAGGGAGTCAAACACAACACGTTGTCTGTGAAGAGCAATGAAGTGTCAGTAATACCTGAACCAACATTATCAACTGAGCAAGTTGAGTGGGAACATATCCAACAAGTATTAAAGTTTAATGAAGGTAACGTTTCAGCAACTGCTCGCCAGCTTTCTATGCATCGAAGAACATTGCAAAGAAAGCTGCAAAAAAGGCCAAGTTTAAACACCATTATCGCTTAGACGGCAAAACCTCTACACATTGTAAGCTATATGCTGATGAAACCTTAAGGTTAATTCATCTTTATTCGGGGGAATTTCAAGTTCGGTGGCTAATAAACGCATCGCTTGTTCAATTTGATTAACAAATTTCCCATAGCCGCTATGTTGTGAGTCTTCGGTGGTAGCCACAAAAATTAATTGCACATTATTAACAAGTTCATCCGCTTTCCATTTGCTAACTAAACCGCAGGGGCTCTGCTTTGGATTATATCCTAGCATTTGTAGCTCACCCATTTTTGATATTATTTCATGTAGGCTATGGCGAACAATAGGAACTAAACCATTGGCAATTAAGGCGCCGTTATTTAAATTAAAGCGTTTAGCCACTAAAGAAAATGTATCACTTAAATAGGTATAAAGTGGGTTGTATGGATCTTTAGAGTTACTATCAATATCAACTAATTCCAATAAACGATTATTAATAGTTAAGTTGATCACCGCATAACTTATTGCGGAGCACTCTTCTGGAATATCAGTGTTCTGTGAGTGATAACGATCATATATCGGACGTAGCTTATGTGCCTGTGTACCTAAGCAGCCCTTATTTTTAGCAAAAATATCATAGGTGAGATGTTGATGATCTCGTAAACGTATATCATCGGCTGAAAGCTGAACTTGTTGTGAAAAGCTAGCAACTAATTTATTAACCTTTTGATGAAAATCGGCCGCTTTGTACCTAATGTCATCACCAGAAGCGAGGAACAATAGGGTGATTTTTTTAGTTCGAACGCTGGCATCAAAAAATGAATTTTGTAATTCGTGGCTTTGAGGATCGTAATAAAATAATATTTGCTGATTGGTTTGCCATTGATGCATTTCCTGACTGTAACGAACCCGTACAAGTTTATCGTTAGCAATAAATAGGCTATTTTTTATCGAATAATCATTACTAAGGGTGAATAGTAATTGCGATAAACTTTGATAAAAATTGTAGTAAGGCTGAGTACTATTGTCAGAAATATTCGGTGATATAAAGGACAATAGTTTATCTGTTATGGCGAACTCCGCCAAAATATATTGGTTGTCGCGTGCATTTGAAGGAATGTAGGCCTTATTGGCGGCGCTGCGTTTTCTCACTATAGACATATCCGTTCCCTATTTGAATACTAAGCTTGATTAGTTAATTTAACGCAGATTATAGAGAGATGTTATGACATTTTTATGTCAACCGAGATTATAAATTACACAAGTAAATTACGCCTGTTCATGCCGTTGTTCTTTGCTACCAATAGTTTTTTTTTCAAGAATTTGTTAAGTGTTTATGCTACCTCTAATAGGAAACAATAGATAAAATTTCATTTTTCTGCGGCAATAATTATAATCGAATAAAGCAGTATTTCCGTTGATATTTGTTATATCATTGCTACTTAAAATCAATAACAAACAATATTATGAGGCCCATACATGTTAGCTGATCAACAAGCTTTATTAGCTGCGGTTAATACCATTATGCCATTTGGAAAATACGCTGGTCGGCCGCTATTGAAATTACCAGAGCCTTATTTAGTTTGGTTTAAATCAAAGGGGTTCCCAGAAGGGAAGTTAGGACAGCAACTTGAATTAATATATGAAGTAAAACTTAATGGTCTTGAAGGTATGCTCGAACCATTATTAACCTCTAGCCGCTTAGGCATCCCAGAACATTAAAATAATTTTATCTAAAGAACTACGTTTTAATATTTATAAAGAATAACAAGAGATTGTAACAAATTGTTTTATTTATTGAATATTGTCATGATACTTTTTTTACAGTTACATAATATCTCTTTCCATTTTTTGCAAACTTAGTTGCTTGATTTAGCCTGTTATTTGGCCTTAACTTAATTGTCGACTGCTGTTTATTTCGACAAAATGTAAAAGTATAAAAAGACAATGACGGAGAGTTATTAATGAGAACAAAGAAAAGAGATCGCTTAGGTAGAGCTCATTCAAATGGTTATCAAGCAGGTCTTACCGGAAAAACAAAAGAAAATTGTCCTTATCAAAATACAAATGCAAAGTCAGAATGGCTTGGTGGTTGGCGAGAAGCGCTTACCGATAGAAATATGGGGGTATTCAAGCCGTAAAATAATATTAGCGTTAATATTATAATTATAAGAAAGCCCTTTTTATCAAAAATAAAAAGGGCTTTTATGTTCAGGACGAACGGTATGCTGTGCTTCCATGGACGGAAGAGCACAGCGAAGTTCAGGACGAACGGTATGCTGTGCTTCCATGG
>Ga0209292_1005041_pt1 | contig 13638 bp, 12 predicted proteins | sample GOMGulsemesocosm_2_FD_184634 | JGI IMG/M metagenome (GOLD analysis project Ga0209292, IMG submission 184634) | Methane-oxidizing microbial communities from mesocosms in the Gulf of Mexico - GOM9C Gulf of Mexico (SPAdes) (version 2) | ecosystem: Environmental > Aquatic > Marine > Cold seeps... | reverse complement strand
AACCAAACCTGTTATAATCAGTTCAAATATTTTTTACTGTTAAGAACACATGAGCTTTTCTTCTTTATCATTAGATTCTCGTTTACTACAAGCGATTGATGAGTCGGGTTATACAACGCCTACACCTATTCAAAAAGCAGCGATCCCCGTTATTCTAGAAAAACGTGATGTGATGGCTGGTGCACAAACAGGTACAGGTAAAACAGCTGCGTTTACCTTGCCTATTTTACATCATTTACTTTCGCAAAAATCTGATGGCTCAGTTAAAGCATTGGTTTTAACGCCAACTCGCGAGCTTGCACAGCAAGTATTCAAGAACATTGAAACGTATGCGTGCCATACATCAATTAACACTGCGCTTTTATATGGTGGTGTTAGTATCAACCCACAAATAGAAGCGATTAAAAAAGGCGCTGACATTGTTGTAGCGACACCTGGTCGATTGCTCGATCATATAATCAATGAATCACTATCATTAGACAATTTACAGTACCTTGTTTTTGATGAAGCTGACCGCATGCTAGACATGGGCTTTAAAGATGAAATAAATAACATTTTGAAGCGTGTTCCAGCTCAACGTCAAACTATGTTGTTTTCAGCAACGTTTGATGAAAGTATATTTAAACTGAGTAAATCGTTACTTACAGATCCCGAATTGATTGAAGTGGGTGAGCGTAATACTGCAGCCACTCAAGTTGAGCAGCTAGTGTATACCGTAGATGCTGATCGTAAACGTGAATTAACTTCGTTTTTAATTGGTTCTAAAAACTGGAAGCAAGTCCTTATTTTTACACGAACTAAGCTAGGGGCTGATGCTCTTGCAAAAGAAATGTGTAAAGACGGGATAAAAACACAATCTATCCATGGTGATAAATCGCAAGGAGCACGTGATAAAGCGTTAAGTGAATTTAAAGAAGGAAAAACACGAGCGCTTGTTGCTACAGATGTTGCCGCCCGTGGTATTGATATTATTGATCTGCAATACGTTATAAATTATGAACTCCCTTACATTGCAGAAGATTATATTCATCGTATTGGTCGAACAGGTCGTGCCGGAAAATCAGGTTTGGCGTTATCGTTAATGAGCCCAGACGAAGAGTGGCTATTAAAAGCAGTAGAGGAAGTATTAGATACTCGTTTACTTCAGCAGTGGTTACCTGGATATGAACCTGATTTAACTAAAAAACCAACAAAATCACGTAATGAAACTCGTAAACCTTCAAAAAAACATGCAAGAAATAAAGCCTTAGGACAAAAACCTAATCGCAGAAAACGATAATTTTGTGATAATATTTGAACAGACTCAGGATATTATTAAATTATGACGCAGGGCAATATTATTAAAAATGTATATAAAACACTCGTAACTGCTTTCTTTTGTTTAAGCATTAATAGCTGCGGAAGTGGTGGAGAAGCAACTGAACCTCAAGTGAATGAGCCTCCAGTAGTAGAAGCTCCTGTCGTAGAACCTGAAGTTGTCGATATTTCAGATGGCTTTAATAATATAGCCCTACAAAGCATAATCGAAAACGTACAACCAATGACGGGGATTGTTTTTTGGGACAATCATCAAGTTTGGGCGTCTGCTAATGTAAATGCTATGAGTGATGCGATTTCATTGGAATATAGCTATATTTCAGTTAATGAAATTGTTACTGGCGAAGGTGTATACGACTGGAGTTATTTAGAGACTAAATTAGACGCAATTGCTGCGCGTAATCATCAAGCGGTATTTCGTTTTTATTATACTTTTCCAGGACGTAATACAACGGTTCCAGATTATATAAAAGAAAGAGCTGATTATAATGAAACACAAGGTCTATCAGAAGGAGAAAATACTTATTTTCCAGATTGGACCAACAGTGAGTTACAACGTTTCACTAAAGAATTTCATAGCAAACTTGCTGAAATGTATGATCATGATAATCGTTTAGCGTTTATTCAAGTAGGCTTTGGTTTATGGGGTGAATATCATATTTATGATGGACCATTTTTACTTAGCGAAACATTTCCTAGCCAAGCTTATCAAACTGAGTTTTTAGAACATTTATCAGCAACGTACACAAACCTTCCATGGTCAATATCTATTGATGCCTCTAATGAGGAATATTCACCTGTTAGCAGTAATAGTGCATTAGGAGAAACCAAAATAGGCTTATTTGATGATTCTTTTATGCATGAACAACATTCGGGTTACAACGCTCAGGCATGGCGAACACTTAACTACGATGAACGTTATAAAGAATCCCCTATGGGCGGTGAATTTAGTTACGTAGAAAGCTCTGATCAAGTAACAGCACTTACCCCAAATACCGGATCTTACGGAACATCGTATGAAGAGTTTGCGCAAGAGTATCGTATTACTTATATGATTGGTAACGACACTTATACTCGAGGAAGAGCGAATGAACAGCCTATTTCTAGAATTAAAGAAGCCTCAATGTACAGTGGCTATTCGTTTTCAATAAACGAATTTGCAACTAATGCTACACAGGCAGAAGTTATTGTTGAAAACACGGGTATTGCTCCCTTGTATTATGACGCCTATATTACCGTTAACGGAGTACGCTCAACGGAATCACTAAAGGGGTTACTGCCAAATACACCTCAAAAATTTATTGTTGAATCAGGTGGTGAGCTGCCAGAATTAACCATTGAAAGTGATGATATTTTGCCAACACAAAAAATCGAGTTTACTGCTGATTTATAGAATGTTCTCACTATGATTTAAGCTGGCGCATATAATAAATATTAGGCTGACATTCTCTCGTATCTGACAGCTGGCGGGAGTCGCTTTAATATCTAAGGTTGTGTTACTTTCTTGGTTTGCTCTTCAATCCGCTTGTTGTAACCATCAATACAGTTAGCGCAAATACACGTCTTATCTATTTGCGTTAATGGTACTTCCTCTATCAATGCATTGGGTACTTCTTTTGTCATGCACCAGCATGTTTCGCTGTTGTTAATTCCACAGTTGTTGTTGTTTTGGCACAAAGGGCAAATAAGCTGATTTTTATTCATTAATTTAACCATAACTGAAACAATATATCGTTAATTTTGTAAGTGCCTTCACTCATTTTATTTATCTCATTTTGTTCTTATAATCCCCGACATTTTTTAGCTTTTTTTAGCCGTGTTATCTCTGTAAGCGGCATTTGGAATAAATATTGAAGATGAAGAGATTAAACAACTCGTAATTGAAACAACCAATAAAATCGCTAGAGATTTAAACTATTAAGATATTTTTCCGTTCAGAAATAGGCCGAATAAAAGAGCGCTCGCTTCTACGACGGGTTTTAAATGACTTTAAGCGGCGTCAAAGAACAAAAATATAGAATAACGATACTTATGTTCTTTTCCTTACCTAAAGCCATTTGAATTCCCACTGAAATCGAGCACTTCGAATGGTAACGGGTATATGTATAATTACGAATACTTTTATAGCAAATGATCACTTAAAAACGTATCAATTGCAGTTAAAGCTTCTAATCTTGATTTGTTTTTTAATAAATAATGACCTTCACCCGTTAACTCTACTAGTTTAACATCTTTATCTGCATCTTTTAATGCATCAAAAAAATCTTCTGATTGTTCAAAATCAACCACTTTGTCTCTTTGACCGTGAATTAACAATATTGGAATTTTGATTTTGTTCACATAATTTATTGGTGAAATTGATTGAAGAAACTTAGAGTTTAGTCCCTTGGTATTTATAACCTCTTGCCAATAACGATATATTTCACTCTGCTCACCATGCTCACTCTTTTCAAAACTCAACATTTCTTTAACATCACTGATACCATTTATTGAAATAGCACACTTGTATATTTCGGGTGTAAAGGTTGCGCCAGCGAGTGCAGCATACCCGCCATAACTGCTTCCCATTATACACACACGTTCAGGATCTATTTTTCCGTCCTTTGTTAGAGCTGTTACTGCATCGGTTATATCGTCCTGGATTACTTTTCCCCATTCACCTCGACCTTTGACTAAATGCTCGTAACCAAAGCCTTCTGAGCCTCTAAATTGTGGTTGAATAACCAAAACACCTCTATTAGCTAGATACTGAGCAAGCCAATTAAATTTAATTTTATCATAAGATTCAGGGCCGCCGTGAGGCATAACAACAGCAGGTAGCTGCTGACGTTTTTTACCTTTAGGGTAGGTTAATAACGTAGGGATTTTTAAGCCATCTCGGGAGTTATAACTATATTCTTTAATCGGGTTAACTATTTCAGCAGAAATGTCTGGGCGACTAGCGGCGAGAAAGCTGAAACTATTATTCCCAAACACTATGTATTCCCCTGCTTGCTCTCCACCCTCTATTTGAAAAATAATTTTTGACCAGTCAGGTGTATGATCAACTAAAATAAAGCTGTTTTCAGGCATTGCTTTTTGAATTTCAGCAAATTTTTTCGTCAGCTTAGGGTCAAAAAATGCGTAACTGGGTTTAAAGCCTGAGTACTTAACACCATAAACAATTCGCTGAATATCCGTTAGTACACGTTCAACATCGGCTTTCTCTTTAGTAAATATGGGTTCTGATATTGTCCCATCTAGTAAGGACATGGTGAAGAACTGTTGGCGACCGTTTTCGCCCGTCATTGTCATTACCAAAGATTTTCTGTCTGGCGTTAAACCAGCAAAAGAGCGGTACCGATAAGCAGTCGTTTCTGAAAAAATATCGATCCATTTACCATCTATATAGCTTTGTACACTGTGTTTGTTATTACGTTCCCTGTACTTTTCTCTAACAATTGGCTTGCCATTTTCATCAACAAAAAAGTCGACAGTATCATGGCTCCCAATGTTCATCTTTCTAGGTTTTCTTTTTGTATTAAGATTTACTTTCATTAATGTATAAATAGGGCCTTCACCAAAATTATTAATAGACACGCCTTTATTATCGCTATAGTAAGCAGGCATATAAGCAGCTTGTTTGTCCGGTGATAAACCAACAATGCCTCCGAGGTTTGATTGTCCGGTATAAATACCAAAACCAGGTATCAACAGTTGTCTTATTGTTTTTGTTCTAATATCGTAAATAAAAGCAGTTTTGACATTGTGCATGTCTTTAAAACCAGGGATTTTTTGATATTTAGAAACTCTAAATATTACTCTGTAGTTATCAATAAAATATGCTGATTTTGCATCAATTCCGTCTAAAGCTGTACCGCCTAATACTTTACCTGTCGCTATCTCTTTAACCAGTAATAATTCACGTTCACCTTGTAATTGTCGATAAGCTACCCTTGTGCCATCGGGTGAAATTGTCATTAAACTTATTACTGGGTGTTGAGCATAAAGCGATAATGGAACCTGTTTGTTTTCGGCTTGAGCAGAAAAAATGCATTGAAAAGTAATTAAGATAAATATAAATTTTTTATACATAAAGTAAGTCCTTTTAATTAATGAAGAACAATACCTTACTTATAAAAATATAATAAGTATATGGGCAGTGTGAATATTTATAAGTTTTAAATATATAATTACTTAAAGATAATCAAGTTATTATAAGCGCGTAGTATGCAGGAAGTGATATTGACAATAGCCTCTTTAGAGGAAATTGATGACATTACGTTAACGCATTATATTTAACTTTGTTTTTAGAATGAAACTTAACTTTATTGGTATTAAATTCGGTTGGGGTGTTTCGAGAAATGTCCGTTTTATTCAGATAAGCCACTCAAACGATTAAAAATAGTAAACTGCTATCCTTTTCATGGCTAGGTGTATAATAAAAATTTATTCATTCCATTCAAAGTCACTTCGCTAGAATTCTATCGAAAACTAAACCGCCAACCCACACGCAACACCGGCCGACCAACAAAAGGTGAAGTTGTAGCCACCTAACCAACCCGTAACATCGATAACTTCACCAATAAAGTGTAACCCTGGAACTTTTTTAGATTCAAATGTTTTAGAGCTTAGTTCATCGGTGTCTACACCACCTAAGGTAACCTCTGCAGTACGGTAGCCTTCGGTGCCATTCGGTTTAATTTGCCATTGATGCAGGTAATCACTAAGTTCTGTAACGTCACTTTTACTCAGTTGATTAATCGCTTTATCAATAATTTGGTTTTGGCTGATCATGGCTTCAACAAAACTTTTAGGAAGTAGGGTAGCGAGCATGTTTTTAAGTGATTTTTTCGGTGCTGTTTCACGCCATTGGTTGATGCTTTCTTCTATCGCGAGATCCGGTAATAGGTTTATGATGACCGATTGACCTGCTTGCCAAAATGACGATATTTGTAAAATAGCTGGGCCAGAAAGTCCACGGTGGGTAAATAATATATTTTCTTTAAAGGTAACGCCGTTTTGGCTGGTTACCGTGGTAGGTATACTAATGCCCGACAACCCCTCAAAGCGCTCTTTATCGTGGTCGTGTAAGGTAAAGGGTACCAAGGCTGCTGTTGTAGGTAATACCTTTAAATTGAACTGTTCTGCAATTTTATAGCCGATAGGTGATGCACCAAGTTTTGGCATGGTTAAGCCACCTGATGCAACAATCAGGGATGCACATTGGTAAGTGCCAGTATTGGAGCTCACTAAAAATCCATCGTCGTTTTTAACTACACTGGTGACTTCACTTCTTAGTTGTACATTTACGCCTGCCCAATCACACTCGGTCATCAAAACATCAACAATGTCTTGTGCGCTATTATCGCAAAATAGTTGTCCTAACGTTTTGTGGTGGTAGTCCACACCATGACGTTCAATTAGCTCAATAAATGCTTGAGGTTGATAGCGACTTAGTGCAGATTTAACGAAGTGTGGATTCTGGCAAAGGAAGTTTTCAGGCGCAGCATGTTCGTTGGTAAAGTTACAACGCCCACCGCCACTAATGAGTATTTTACGGCCAGGTTTTTTCCCCATATCAAGCACGGTGACACTTTTTCCTCGATAACCTGCAGTTGCCGCAGCCATAAGTCCAGCGGCACCTGCGCCAATAATGATGATGTCTGTGTTGATATTCAAGCCAATACTCTTTGAAGCGATAAAAGGCGCATTATAAACCTAGCGGTAAGCCGGAGCTAGTGAAATACTGTTTTGCTAGAAAGAGAATGGTAAAATATGTATTCATTGGTGTAAGGTATGATAAATACATTCGAATTGTTATTGAGTTAAAAATAGGTTGAAAATACACCAGTAATGTAAATATATGTGGCTGAATTGTAAAGCAGTGTAAAGAACTGTAATTCTGATGAACTTGTGCGTTTAAAAAGGTTCTACTGCGATTCTTACTTTGTTTTTAAGGATACATATGAGTTTTTTTAACGATACCAATCCGGTAGTGAATCGTTACTTGGTAATAGGTTCTTGCTTAATGCTCACATTAGCTGGATGTGGATCTAGCAGTGATGACGATGCAACCGGTTATGTTAAGTTTTATAACGCATCGAAAAACGCACCTGCGTTATTTTTAACTATTGATGAAGATCTTGATGATAGCTCAGATGATCATGTTGAAGTTACGTTCAATGGTGTTGAATATACTAAATCATTAACCAATTACGAGGTTGATACTGATAGCTACTTCTTTGAATTAGCATGGCAAGATGAAGACAGTTCAACACGTGACAACCTAGAGATTGTTTACGAGGGTGACATTCAGGTAAAGGAAGACGAGATTCAGTTTGTTGTTGCGAGTGAAGATGTCGCATCGCCAACAGTCAATGTATATAGCATTCCAGTGATTGACGATGATGATGACGCTGACGATGATTTATTCAACGTACGTGTTTTGAATATGCACCCAGATTCTGAAGCGATAGATGTGTATTTGTCTAACTCAGATGAAACGTTTAACGAAGCTCAACTTATTGGTGGTTTTTCGTATACTGAATTATCAGAAAACAGTAAATTTGATCAAGACGAATATGTATTTTATATCACCTTGTCTGGCGGTACTGACATTTTGTATGAGTCAAATAAAGTGAGTTTTTACTACGCTTCACAATATGTGATGCTGGTTCGTGAAAATAATGGTTCAGGTACGTCTCCATATGTTATTGATAAGGTGTCTAATTCTTCAGTAGAGGAATTTATAGATGCGGAATCTGAAGCGAAGTTTAGAGTATATAACGCGATTCGAACTCATGAGTTGCTAGAAAACTACGATGGAAATTTTGATGTGTTCATCAATGGCGTAGATGACGATGCAGATTTTACTCAACTTTCTTATGGATCGGTAAGTGAGCCGTTAACGCTAGATAAAGGCGACTACAGTATAGATTTACTGGGTTCAGAGAGTGGCGAAGCTTTACTGAGTAACCACTTATTTAGCTTAACCGAGAATTCAGATAAAACGGTATTCTTTTATCTGAATGAAGAAAATGTAGATCTCGATGGTGATGGCGACGTAGATGAGGACGGCGACGGGCAGATAGATGAAATTGAAGTGAAAGTAAATTCACTGGTTGTTAGTAATAGTACGAGCGAGAGTATTTATGCCCATAATGTAGCGCTTGTTAACTTAGTGGACAATGAAGACTTTAGTTTTGTTCGATTCTATTTTGTACGAAGTGATGAAACAATATCGTCAGCATATAACAGTCAATTCGTGAGTTATGCAGATCCTGAAACTGTGAACTTATTGAATAATACTTACCAAGTGTTCGTAGTTGCAGACGTAGACAGTAGTGAGATTATATTATCTAGCTTTGAACTGGTATTAGATGAAGAATCAGTAGAGCTGTTTATGGTAGTTGAAAATGATGAAAATTCAGCGACAGGCTATTCTGTTGATGTAATTAGTCAAACACAAGATTAATATCATCTTTTATTAAGAATAAAAAGATTAAGAACAAAAAAGGCTTGTGTAATCACAAGCCTTTTTAATTAAGCAATTTTGCATTATGCGCTTTTTATTGCGCAGTATCTGTCATGATGCTTGAATGACCTTGTTTAGCCATTTCAGCTAAATCTTTATCTACGAAGAACAATGCGTGTCCGTCGTGACCTACTAAGTTAATTTTATCCAATACACTCTTGAATAATGTTTCTTCTTCGTGTTGCTCGGCAACATACCACTGTAAGAAGTTGAACGTAGAATAGTCTTGATTAGTAAACGCTTGGTGAGCAAGTGAGTTGATGCGCTCAGTGATCAAACATTCGTGTTCGTAGGTTTTTTCAAATATGTCAGCAAGTGATTCAAATTCGTGTGGTGGAGCATCAATACTACCTAAAATAGGTAAAGCACCTGTTTCACTTACGTAAGTGAATAAACGGGTCATGTGATCCATTTCTTCAAGTGCGTGTTTACGCATAAATTCAGCAGCACCTTCAAAGCCTTTTTCCTCACACCAAGCACTCATTTGAAGGTATAGATTTGAAGAGTAAAACTCTAAATTAATTTGTGTGTTTAACTGTTTTACCATTTCAGGCTTTAACATGTGGTGCTCCGAATTTAAGAAGAAGGTTTCAGTCGCTATTCTGCCTTTTGAAACCATCTTATTCAAGTTGTTTTTATAAAAAACCCAATAAAAACAAATATATAAATAATGATAATTATTGCTATTACGATTAGTTAAAGCATGTTTAACATTGTTTTAGCATCGCTCACTTCAAATTCTTTTGGCTTTTCAACATTGATGTGAATAACAACACCATTTTCGATAATCATGGCATAACGTTGCGAGCGTATACCACCAAATGCAGCAGTATCCATTTGTAAATCTAATATTTGTGTGTAACCTCCGTTACCATCGGCTAGCATAGAAATGTGTTCAGCATTTTTTGATTTCCCCCATTCACTCATCACAAAAGCATCGTTAACAGATAAACAGTAAATAGCGTCAACGCCTTTTTCTTTAAATTGATCTGCTAGTGCCACATAACCAGGTAAATGCGATACAGAACAAGTAGGGGTAAATGCGCCAGGAACGGCAAATAAAACAACTTTTTTGTTCGCAAATAACTCATCAGTATTATGGGAAAGCATCTCACCATTTTTCAATTCTTGTAGTTGCCCGTGAGGCATAGTTTCGTTTTGTTTGATCATGTTAAACCCTATTATTGATTAGATATTGGAAGTATTATCGGTTTACAGAGAAAGCCTTTATTGTGCGCTGCACGAGCGCAATCTTTGCAGATAAACCGAGGTTTGTCGACAATATGAACCAGTTCGTGAATATTTCTCTCAATTTCCTTTTTTTTCCATTTGCATAATGATTTACTCATATATACAACCTTCAGTAAATACACTTACTATTTTAGAATAATATATTGTTTTATGCTGTAGATATTTCCTCTATTGTCCATCAGCAGCAATTACAACTTTGAAAAATAAGACATTAGAAGTGCGGATTGTTTACTTTCAATGACCGGAAACCTATTGGATAAAGTTGAGTTTTTGAGGGGATTATGTGAAGCTGCGTACTATAAATTTGCAATAGTATTTCTATTGCTACTTTTCTTGTCTGTTATGTTTACTACGGAGTTATACATGGGTCATTTTGCATCTGAAATTAGCCAAAAAGATGAAACAATACAGTGGGTGAAGTTTAGCTTAAGCGGCGAGAGTTACGGTATTCGTGTTTTAAAAGTACAAGAGATTCAACGCTATAGTGAGATTTCACCGATTCCTGGAGCGCCTAGTTATGTACTCGGTATTATTAACTTACGTGGAACCGTAATCAGTGTTCTGAATACTCGTGAGCGTTTTGGATTGGGTGAGCAAGCAGTAACTGATGACAGTCGGATTGTTATTTTAGAAGCTTCTAACCAAATTGTAGGTATTTTAGTAGATAGTGTGGCTGAAGTGATTAGCATCAAAGCAAGTGAAGTTGATGTTACTCCTAATATCGGGAATGATGAAACAGCGCGTTTTATTGATGGTGTTACTAATAAAGATGGTGAGCTTTTGATTTTATTGGACGCTGAAAAAATATTAAATGAAGAAGAATGGAAAGATTTAAGTAATTTGTAATCTTTCCATTTTTAATCAAGGTATAACAATTACTCTTTGGGTATACCTTGATTAACATAAACATCAAAGCGATTCTTTTTCATTTTAATCGCTGTAGATGGTTTTGTATCAGCTAATGGAGGCGCATAAGTAGGGCGCTTTACTACCACTCTATATTTAGCAAGTTTTATCGCTGGCGCTAACAAATCATCAGCATCTAGATCTTCTCCCACCAAGGTTTGAAATACACGCATTTCTTTTTTTACTGCAGCCGATTTTTCTTTATGCGGATACATAGGGTCTAAGTAAATAATGTCTGGTTGAATTGAGTCACTTGAATCGGCCATTAACGAGCAACGAGCCAACGACATATTGTTTACGATAGCTGAAACATCTTCATTTAGCATGGCCCGTTCTAAGCCATTTTCTAAAAGTGCAGCAACCACGGGGTTACGCTCTAGCATAGTAACTTGGCAACCGAGCGACGCTAATACAAACGAGTCTCTACCTAAACCGGCGGTTGCGTCAAGAACATGTGGGGTGAAACCATGTTTTAAACCAACCGCTTTGGCAATGTCTTGTCCTCTGCCGCCACCAAACTTACGTCGATGAGCAGCAGCACCGTCAACAAAATCGACCTTAATAGGGGTTAGTTTTGGTTCGTCTATTTTGATCAGTTCAAGTACTTGAAAATTTACTTGTAGGATAAACGCCAACTCAGAATGTTTGTTTGCCGATGCTACGTCGCCAATATAATTTAGTTGCCATTTGTGAGCAATTTTTTTAGCAAGCTCGCTATCGGTACGATCGATATAACCAACGGCTACGTGAGAAAAACTCATATTATTCAACTTGTATGTGATTGTCGCCAGTTGCATAGGCAACTAAACGGCTTATTTGACTGAGTGATAAATCACACTGCTGTTGCCATTCATTAAAACTGTCTTGAATCGCTTTAAGGCTTGATTTGGTTTGTAAGCCACCAGAAATAATATCGTGTGCTCTAAAGTAAGCTTCAATATCGCGTGTCAGTAAAAAGGTATCTTTGCCCATGGCTCTTAATGCATAAGGCCCTGTATTTCCACCCAAGCGTTGACCGTTCTTCTTTAAATACGCCCATAGGCCAATAATGTCGTTAGACGGCCAGTTTGCTAAAAATTCAACAAAGCTATGACCATTTTGTTGTTCGTTAAACATCATTTGGGCGTTGTCTTTAATCGTTTTAACTTTATTGTAGTTACGAATTATTTTTGGGTCGCTGGCTTTTTTCTCTAACATTTCACCTGGCATCATCAGAATTTTTTCAATGTTAAATTCAAAAAATAGTTCTTCAAAACTGTCCCATTTATTTTCGACTACACGCCAAACAAACCCTGATTGAAAAACCTTTTTGGTGAAGGCCGATAACACTCGGTCATCAGAAAGATCTTTTAATTCGTCAGTAGGGTAGGCGACGTCAGAAAGCAATATACTTAATGCTTCTTCACCACCTTTACGTTCAGCAGCACGCTGATAAATGGTCTGAATTTTTTCCATTGTGATTGATACCCTTGAATAACTGTATAATAAAACTCAAGGTTGAATGATAAAAGGTATTAGTTTTTTACAAAAGCACTTATTAAATATTTATTCATTGAATTAATAAATATTAGGGCTTAAATAAGGACGTGATCTCCAATCTGAAAGCTGTCGTAACTCTGTATTGGGAGTGAATTTAATCGAAAGGCAATTATTTATCACTATCTCATGTTTAGGTTGATACCGTCTATTAGACTAAAGTATAGTAAAATTATTGATAAAAACTGTTATGGTATGGCGGAGAAACCTTTAGGAATAATAAGTATGGTCCAGCCAGAAAAAATAATAATAGCTGATGATCACCCGCTGTTCAGGCAGGCGCTATTGGATATTCTTAAATCTAAACTTAGCCAAACACAATGGTTAGAAGCGCAAACTATTGATGAATTAGAACAGCATTTACAACTAAACTCCGACAGCGACATGGTGTTGTTAGATCTGTATATCCCCGGAAGTCATGGTTTTAATACACTAATACATATTAGAAATCATTACCCACAAATACCTGTAGTGGTTGTTTCTGCTTATGAAGACTGTGAAGTCATCGCCAAAGCCCTAGAATATGGCGCCGCGGGTTTTGTGCCTAAATCAACGCCTGTTGATGACATTTTTACGGCAATTGATCAGGTGTTGACTGGTAATGTCTGGCTTCCTGCAACATATAAATCGCCTGAGAAAAGGGATGACTCTTCTGATATCGCTGAACGGATAGCGAGTTTAACCCAGCAGCAATATCGTATTTTAATGATGTTTGCTCAAGGTATGCTTAATAAGCAAATAGCTTACGATTTGCATGTATCAGAGGCGACCATTAAAGCCCATGCTACCGCTATTTTCAAAAAACTGGATGTGCGTAATAGAACCCAAGCCGTTATTGCCCTCAGTTCACTACATCTGACAAAATCACCATTCGAAGTCTAAACCTTTAAGCATCATTATTAGTTGAACTGAACTCGGTATAACGGGTATACATACGCAATTAGTAACTATTCAGTGCTTAGATAATACACCACCGAGATCACCGAGACGCTGCGCTACACAGAGAAAATAAAGCGCGATATCTTTTCTGTTTGGTGCGTTCTGTTTTTTAAGCTGAATAGTTACCGAAATTTAACTGATTAAGAATATCTTAAATAACATCAGGCTAGTTA
>Ga0209292_1005040_pt1 | contig 13638 bp, 10 predicted proteins | sample GOMGulsemesocosm_2_FD_184634 | JGI IMG/M metagenome (GOLD analysis project Ga0209292, IMG submission 184634) | Methane-oxidizing microbial communities from mesocosms in the Gulf of Mexico - GOM9C Gulf of Mexico (SPAdes) (version 2) | ecosystem: Environmental > Aquatic > Marine > Cold seeps... | reverse complement strand
CAGCTTCTTGAGGAGTGTCGCAAGCGAACCCTTCAGAAACTGGTAAACCATATTCAGCGAATAATTGTTTCGCTTGATACTCATGCAAATTCATGGTGTTTTATCCATTTATCTGTAGATGAAAATGATAACGATTTTTTATAAAAATTTATATAAAACCACTACCATCGAAAAAAGTTGACCGATTATAGTACAAAAGCTCTAAAGAACAAAGCCTTTAGAGCTAATACTATAGTCTAGATCTGATCTTTTTTTATTAGATGACCAAACAAAAGTTATAACGCGAAGTTATTATCAAATAATTAACATAATCGAATGAATATTCATTATCTTCTAGGTGGTATTTTAGATGAGATAAAAAGCATAAAAAAACCCACACTATTATATAGTGCGGGTTTAATATATTCGGTTAATCACTAATGACTAACCCAGAGTTCAAACCTAGATATCAAGTAGTAAGCGAGTTGGATCTTCTAATAACTCTTTAATCGTTACTAAGAAACCAACTGATTCTTTACCATCAATTAAACGATGATCGTAAGATAGTGCTAAATACATCATAGGTAAAACTTCTACTTTACCATCAACCGCCATTGGACGGTCTTGGATTTTATGCATACCTAAAATTGCTGCTTGTGGTAAGTTTAAAATTGGCGTCGAAAGTAATGAGCCAAATACACCACCATTAGTGATAGTAAAGTTTCCACCTTGCATTTCAGCCATTGACAACTTGCCATCACGACCTTTAATCGCTAACGCACGAATGCCGTTTTCAATACCAGCCATACCAAGTTGATCTGCATCACGTAATACAGGTGTAACTAAGCCACGCGGCGTAGAAACCGCAATAGAGATATCAAAAAAGTTATGATAAACAATATCATCACCATCGATTGACGCATTAACTGCCGGGTAGCGTTTTAATGCTTCAGTAACCGCTTTCACATAAAAAGACATAAAGCCTAAACGCGTATCATGGGTTTTCTCGAACAAGTCTTTATATTGCTTACGAAGATCCATAATTGGCTTCATATTAACTTCGTTAAACGTCGTTAACATTGCCGTTGAATTTTTCGCTTCTAATAAACGAGTCGCAATTGTTTTACGTAAACGAGTCATAGGTACTCGTTTTTGTGTACGCTCACCTAACTCTTGTACTGCTGGAGCAGGAGTCGCCGCTTTTGCGACAGGAGCAGCGGCAGGCTTGTTAGCAGCAGCTTCAACGTCTTCTTTAGTGATACGTCCACCTTTACCCGAGCCTTTAACATTAGCAGCGGTTAAACCTTTTTCAGTCATTAAACGACGAACTGATGGACTAGCTAAATCATCAGAGCTGGTTGCTTCTTCTTCAGAAGCAACTGGCGCTGCAGCACTTCCACCTGCGTTTAATGTACCAAGTTTTTGTTGACCTAAAACTGTATCACCCTCTGCATGTAATATTTCACCCATTACACCATCAGCAGTTGCTGGCACTTCTAAAACGACTTTATCAGTTTCAATTTCTACAATAACTTGATCACGAGCTACTGCATCTCCAGTGGCAACATGCCAAGTAGCAACGGTTGCATCAGCAACAGACTCTGGCAATACTGGCACTAGAATATCAAGTGCTTCACCACTTGAGGCTGTAGTTGAGGCAGCTGGAGCTGTACTTGCTGGAGATGATACTTCAGCATCGCCTTCAGAAAGGATAGCAATCACTTGGTCACCTAAGACTGTTGCACCTTCAGCTTGGCTGATATCAGTGATAACACCGTCAGATGTTGCTGGTACTTCTAATACCACTTTATCAGTTTCAATATCTACTAATACTTGATCGCGAGATACTTTGTCACCTACCTGTACATGCCAAGTAGCGATAGTTGCATCAGCAACTGATTCAGGTAAAACAGGAACCTTAATTTCGGTTGTCATTTATTTTATTCCTTCACTTACACTAGCAAAACTAGTTTATTCAACAGTTAATGCGTCATTAATTAACGCTTGCTGTTCTTTAACATGGACAGACATATAACCTACCGCCGGAGCTGCAGAAGCCTTACGGCCAGCATATGTCAAATAAGTACCTTCAGGGATTGTCATTCTAAAATGATGCTGCGAACAATACCAAGCGCCTTGGTTTTGCGGCTCTTCCTGACACCAAACAAATTGCTTAACGTGCTGGTATTGCTCCAGCTCCGCCCTTAGCTCTTTTTCTGGGAATGGATAAAGTTGCTCAATACGAATAATAACAACATTATTCTGCTCACTTTTACGGCGTTGCTCTAATAACTCGTAATAAACTTTACCGCTACAGAACACGACTCGTTCAACATCTTTTGCATTGATATCATCAACTTCACCAATGACATTATGGAAAACACCACTGGCTAATTCATCTAATGAAGAAACAGCTAATGGGTGACGCAATAATGATTTAGGTGACATAACTACAAGCGGACGACGCATAGGACGAACCACTTGACGACGCAACATATTAAATACTTGTGCAGGTGTTGATGGTACACACACTTGCATATTATGATCAGCACACAGCTGTAAGAATCTTTCTAAACGAGCAGATGAATGCTCAGGACCTTGTCCTTCATAGCCATGAGGAAGCAGCATGGTTAAACCACATAAGCGCCCCCACTTTTGTTCACCTGAACTTATAAATTGATCAAAAACCACTTGGGCACAGTTAGCAAAATCACCAAATTGCGCTTCCCATATAGTTAAACCAGCCGGCTCCGCGGTGGTATAACCATATTCAAAAGCAAGCACTGATACTTCAGACAATACAGAATCATGAACATCAAATGGTCCTTGCCCTTTACTGATATTTTGTAGAGGTAAATAAGTACTCGCATCTTGCTGATTGTGCAATACCGCATGACGGTGGAAGAATGTACCGCGACCAGCATCTTGCCCGGTGATACGAACTCTTTGCCCATCATCGACAATTGCTGCATAGGCTAAATTTTCAGCCATACCCCAATCGAGCAATTTCTCACCATTGGCCATTCTAACGCGGTCTTCATAAATTTTCTTTACTCGACCATGCACAGGATGTGTTTCAGGGTAAGTTGCAATACCTTGAGCTAACGTTTTAAGTTTATCAAGTGGCATGCTGCAATCATAAGCATCATCCCAGTCGTGACCTAAATAAGGAGTCCAATCAACAGAATGTTCAGTCATTGGTCGCCATTGTTCTACGGTACACTGACCTTCGTCTAATAGCTTACGATAATAATTGACTAACTCGTCCGACTTAGCTGTTGCAATGCTTCCTTCACTATTAAGTTTGGCTGCATATAATTGACGTGGTGTTGGGTGCTTTTTAACAACCTTGTACATTAATGGTTGAGTGGCACTTGGCTCATCAGCTTCATTATGTCCATGACGACGATAACAAACTAAATCTATAACAACATCACGCTTAAATTCGTTACGATAATCAAGGGCAATTTGTGTTGCTAAAATAACTGCTTCTGGATCGTCACCATTAACATGAAGAATTGGTGCCTGAACCATTTTTGCAATATCAGTACAGTATTCACCACTGCGAGTATCTTCAGCTTTTGATGTAGTAAAACCCACTTGGTTATTTATGACAATGCGAATAGTACCGCCGACTTTAAATGCTCGCGCTTGCGACATATTAAAAGTTTCTTGTACAACACCTTGACCAGCAATAGCTGAATCACCATGAAGCGTAATCGGTAGTACCAAATCACCATTTTCGTCATTACGTCTGTCTTGACGCGCACGAACCGAGCCGATAACTACAGGATTAACAATTTCTAAATGTGATGGATTAAATGCAAGAGCTAAATGAACGTTGCCACCTGGAGTAACAAAGTCAGATGAATAACCTTGATGATACTTAACATCACCAGAGCCTAATGCTTCGTCATGTTTACCACCAAACTCATCAAAAAGTTTGGTTGGATTTTTACCCATGACATTAACTAAAACATTTAAACGACCACGATGAGCCATGCCCATGACAACTTCTTTAGTGCCATTAGCGCCAGCGCGAGTGATTAACTCCTTCAGCATTGGAACTAGTGCATCTCCACCCTCAAGTGAGAAGCGTTTAGCACCTGGAAACTTAGCTCCTAAATATTTTTCAAGGCCATCTGCAGCAATCAACCCTTTAAGAATTTCTTCTTTTTCGCTAACCGTTAGCTTAGCTTGTGATTGCACGGATTCAAGACGTTGTTGTAACCAACGTTTTTCGTCCGTTGAGGTGATATGCATATATTCAGCACCAACCGAACCACAATAAGTGGTTTTTAGCGCTTTATATAAGTCACCAAGCTTCATGGTATCTTGACCAATAGCAAGTGAGCCTACGTTGTATTCTTTGTCAAAATCGTTCTCTGATAATTCATGATGTGACAATTGCAAATCGCGCACTTTATCACGTTGCCATAAACCTAATGGATCAAGGTTGGCATTTTGATGACCACGAAATCGATATGCATTGATTAACTGAAGTACTTTAACTTGTTTGGCATCACCACCAGTAACAACCACTGTTTTTTGTGATTGTTTAGCGAGAACTTTAAATTCATCGCGAATTGTAGAGTGGCGATATTCGAGCTCGGCACCTTCAATTTTTGGCAATTGTTGAAATACTTCTCGCCACTCTGCAGATACAGATTGCGAATTATCTAGGTAAGATTCGTACAATTCTTCAATATAAGTAGCGTTAGCGCCACTTAAATGGGAAGACTCTATCCAAGCCTTCATTACACCTTCTGGCATTGCCTGTTCCTTTATGGGATAAAAGCAATAAAATCAAATACGTTTACCTGGCAGTGTTAAAGTACTAACGCAGACAAATAAACGACCCGGTTAAAACAACTAAACCTTTTATTGGTTTAGAAATTGTTAGTTTACTCAAGCAAAGCTTAAATCACTTAAATAAACTAACAAAATGAACTGTTAACTAAACAGCTCTAGAAAGTAACATCGACTTAATATGGCCGATAGCTTTCGTTGGATTCAATCCCTTTGGACAAACTTCAACACAATTCATGATACCGTGACAGCGAAATACGCTATAGGCATCTTGTAAATCATCTAAACGTTCTTCCGTTGCAGTATCACGACTATCAGCTAAAAAGCGATAAGCGTTTAATAAACCTGCTGGACCGATAAATTTATCTGGATTCCACCAAAAAGACGGACAAGAAGTTGAACAACAAGCACATAAAATACACTCGTATAGACCATCTAACTCTTCACGTTCTTCTGGAGATTGTAAATGCTCACGTGCTGGAACATCTTTACCATCGTTAATCAAGTATGGCTTAATTTTTTCATATTGATTATAAAACTGCGTCATATCAATAATTAAATCACGCACTACAGGTAAACCTGGTAATGGGCGTAAAACAATTTTCTTTGCTTTTAAGTCTGACAAAGGTGTAATACACGCTAAGCCATTTTTACCATTCATGTTTAAACCATCACTACCACAAACCCCTTCACGACATGAACGACGGAATGATAACGTAGCATCTTGCTCTTTTAGCAAGATTAACGCATCAAGGATCATCATATCAGAGCCTTCAGGCACTTCTAATTCGTAATCTTTCATGTAAGGTTTAGCATCTACATCAGGATTATATCGGTAAATTGAAAATAACTGTTTCATCATTTAATTCCTACAATAAAGTCCTTAGTAAACTCGTGCTTTCGGTGGGAAAGCTTCGCGGTGAACAGGCTTCATATTTACATCGCGTTTCGACATTTCTTCAGTTTCTGGTGTGTAGATAGAGTGGCATAACCAGTTCTCATCATCACGTTCAGTGAAATCTTGACGGGCATGTGCACCACGAGATTCAGTACGGAAGTTAGCGGCTTTTGCTGAACAAAATGCTGTTTCCATTAAGTTATCAAGCTCTAAACATTCAATACGCTGCGTATTAAACTCTGAAGACTTGTCATCTAAACGGGCTTCTTTTAAGCGTTCACGAATTTCAGTTAGCTCTTTCATACCTTGAGCCATCGCTTCACCTTCACGGAAAACCGAGAAATTCAACTGCATACACTGTTGTAAATCTTTACGGATTTGTACAGGATCTTCACCTTTCGTTGATGACTCCCAACGATTGGTGCGAGCAAGAGCTGCTTCTAAATCAGATTCACTTGCATCTTTAGCCGTTTGAGTATCACTTAAGTAAGTACCTAGGAAGTTACCAGCTGCACGACCAAAGACCACTAAATCAAGTAATGAGTTACCACCTAAACGGTTGGCCCCATGTACTGATACATTGGCAATTTCGCCAACAGCAAATAACCCTTCAACAATCGTATCTTCACCTGTTGCAGGATTATAACTAAGTGCTTGACCGTTAACATTACAAGGCACACCACCCATTTGGTAATGACAAGTAGGGATAACAGGAATAGGTTCAACGGCAGGATCTACATGAGCAAATGTTTTAGCTAAATCACAAACACCTGGTAATTGTTTATCAAGCGTTTCACGACCTAAATGGTCAAGTTTAAGCTTGATATGAGGACCGTATTGAGGATGTTCACAACCACGACCTTCTCGAATTTCTGTCATCATTGAACGAGCAACAACATCACGACCAGCTAAATCTTTAGCATTAGGCGCATAACGTTCCATGAAACGTTCGCCATCTTTGTTAAGTAAGTAACCACCTTCACCACGACAACCTTCAGTAACTAGTACACCAGCACCTGCGATTCCTGTTGGGTGGAACTGCCACATTTCCATGTCTTGCATTTGAATGCCAGCACGAAGTGACATACCAACGCCATCACCAGTGTTAATGTGAGCGTTTGTAGTTGAAGCAAAAATACGACCCGCACCACCTGTTGCTAAAACAGTTGCACGTGCTTTAAAATAAACAACTTCGCCAGTTTCAATACAAATAGCTGTTGTACCAACAACTGCACCATCTGAGTTTTTAACTAGATCTAGAGCGTACCACTCTGAATAAACGTTCGTTTTATTTTTAACATTTTGTTGGTACAAACAATGAAGTAGTGCATGACCAGTACGGTCAGCTGCTGCTGCTGTACGAGCGGCTTGTTCACCACCAAAGTTTTTAGATTGACCACCAAATGGACGTTGGTAAATTTTACCTTCATCTGTACGAGAAAAAGGTAAGCCCATTTTCTCTAATTCAATAATTGATTCAGGGCCAACTTTACACATATATTCGATTGCATCTTGGTCACCGATATAATCAGAGCCTTTAACAGTATCGTACATGTGCTGTTCCCAATGATCTTCATGGGCATTACCCAGAGCAACGGTGATACCACCTTGCGCAGAAACAGTATGAGAACGAGTTGGAAATACTTTAGAAATCAAGGCACATGACTTGCCTGATTCAGATATTGCTAGGGCAGCGCGCATGCCTGCACCACCAGCGCCAATAACAATGGCGTCAAATTCACGAATTGGAACGCTCACTTACACACCCCACACAGTTAAAGTGCCCATTACTAAATAAGCTAGTAATGTAACAGCAAAGAAAAATTGTAAAACACCACGAATAAACGCAGGTTTAATATAATCAGACAAAACTTGCCAAATACCAATCCACGCATGGGTCAATAAAGCCAAAAGAGCCATAATGGTGAAAACTTTTGTTGTCATGCAAGCGAAGAAACCTTGCCAATTTTCAAAAGTCACTTCAGGCGTAATAACAAAAAAACCTAGAATATAAAATGTATATAGCGCAAGGATAACAGCACTTGCTCGAATAAGAATAAAGTCATGTACGCCATTACGGCCTACAGTTGCCACATTACCTACCATAAGTTAACTCCTACCACTACGGTTAATACCAACCAAAGTGCCATTGAAAACTTAGCCGTGGCATTGCCAGAGTCTAATTCTTCAAAATAGCCTAAGTCCATCATAAAGTGGCGAATGCCCGCTAGTATATGGAAAAGAAGTGCAGAAATAATACCAATGATAATCAAGCTAAAGAACCAACCGTCAAGTAATGATTTTACTTGAGCGAATCCTTGAGCTGATGATAAAGATAATGAAAGTGTCCACAATAAAATACCAATGGCAAAGACCATAATCACACCAGAAATTCGGTGTAAAATAGATACATTTGCAGCGGCATGCATTTTTATAGTGGTTAAGTCTAGGTTTACAGGACGTTGTTTTTTCACGATTGCGCCTAAAGAGCTCTTAGAGCCTTCAACTTTTTTTTATTGTTACTACATTATTTATTAAATAAATGAGCAACCCCCCAATGATCTTAGTCAATATTTAACAAACTGCTAACAGGCAACAGCTATTTTGCTTAATAAAGCACAGATCAACAGGGATTATATAGATGATTTTTTTCAATTACAATTTTCTTGACCGACATTTTTCTTGCTATTTTAAAGGCTTGCGGCTATTTATTGACCGATATCAACTTTTCCTTTGACTTTAGTCTAATCTTATAACAATTGAATTGACTTCTAGGGGGTATTTTGAAGTAGAATAGCCCGCAGTTTTATATTCATAAAAACTGATTAACTTTTCATTTAGTGAAAATGTATGATCAGAAAACAGTATTGGTATCGATAGGGGATAAAACATTATGGCTGAATCAAAAGCCACTCTCAGCATTGATGGTAAAGTAGTTGCGGACTTACCCATTCTTTCAGGTAGCGCCGGTAACGACGTTATAGACATTAGAACATTGGGTAATCACGGATACTTCACATATGACCCTGGCTTTTTAGCTACTGCCTCATGTGAATCAGCCATTACCTTTATTGATGGCGGCAAAGGTGTTTTACAACACAGAGGCTATGCTATTGATGATCTTGCTAAAAAAGCAGATTACTTAGAAGTTTGTTATATATTATTAAATGGTGATGCACCAACCAAAGCTCAATATGATGAATTTCAAGACATCATCACTAATCACACCATGGTTCATGAAAAAATAGCTCATTTTTTCCAAGGTTTTTTACCTGATGCGCATCCAATGGCAATGGTTTGTGGTGTAGTTGGTGCTTTATCTTCGTTCTATCATAGCGACTTAGATATTAATGATGCTGAACAACGTATGCGTAGTGCTCATCGCTTAATTGCTAAAATGCCTACCATTGCAGCAATGGCGTATAAATACAGCATAGGTCAACCATTTGTTTATCCGCGTAACGACTTAACTTACGCAGAAAACTTCTTACATATGATGTTCTCTGTACCTGCAGAAGAATACAAGGTAAGCCCTACTGTTGCTCGCGCAATGGATAGAATATTTACCCTTCATGCGGATCATGAACAAAATGCTTCAACATCAACGGTACGTTTAGCTGGCTCTTCAGGCGCTAACCCATACGCATGTATTGCTGCCGGTGTAGCTTCTTTATGGGGCCCTGCTCATGGTGGTGCTAACGAAGCCTGTTTAACCATGTTAGAAGAAATTGGTTCATTAGAACGTGTTGATGAATTTGTTGCTAAAGCAAAAGATAAAAATGATTCTTTCCGCTTAATGGGCTTTGGTCACCGTGTTTATAAAAACTTTGACCCTCGCGCTACCGTAATGCGTGAAACTTGTCATGAAGTGTTAAAAGAGCTTGGTATTAAAGATCCATTACTTGATGTTGCTATGGCATTAGAAAAAGTAGCATTAGAAGATCCGTACTTTATTGAGAAGAAACTTTACCCGAATGTAGATTTCTACTCAGGTATCATCCTTAAAGCAATTGGTATCCCTTCAAGTATGTTCACAGTGATCTTCGCTATGTCTCGTACCGTTGGTTGGATTTCTCATTGGGATGAAATGTTATCTCAACCAGGACAAAAAATTGGTCGTCCTCGTCAAAATTATGTTGGCGAAATCAACCGTGAATTTGTACCTCTACAAGATAGATAATTATTCAGTTGAATATTATGTTCTCTTAAAGAGTTATTCTAAAAAAAGCAGCTTTCGCTGCTTTTTTTATATTAAATTTTAATATCTCTTAAGTTTTAACCATGAAATTTAATTGGTTTCGACCCAAAAAAAGGAATAGCGAAGAGTAATTGACAACAAATGTCACTATAAAGTGCCTAAACATCTAAGTTTTATCATTTATTGGCTTAATACTCATTATTCAGCGAATAAATCTAAATAGTACTGTGAACGGCAAACTTTTGTCGGTAATCACGAGGAGTTAGACCGGTAAAGCGTTTGAATAACTGTCTAAAACTACTAACATCTTCATAGCCAACTGACCAAATAATATTATTAATAGAATCTGTGGTTTTTGCTAGCTTACTTTTAGCTTGTTCAACCCGAATACGCTGTAAATAATTTAATGGATTTTCATTAGTCGCTATTTTAAATCGCCTTTTAAAAGTTCTTGAGCCTAAACCGACCTTATCTGCTAGATCATCAATTGAGATCTCACTTTTAAAGTGCCTTTCTAGCCATTCTTGTGATTTTAATATTGCTTGATCAGCATGATCTTTCTGGCTTTGAAATGTCACATAAGGAGATTGCTTTTGCCTAACAGGATCAAATACCATTAACTTTGCACAATCTGTCGCAACATCCCTGCCAATTAATCGTTCAATTAAATAGAGTGCTAAATCGATATAAGCCATTGCTCCTCCTGAACAGACGATATTACCGTTATCAACAATCAATTGTTCGCTATCTAAACGAATGAATGGATAAAGCTTTCGAAACAAATCTGAACTACGCCAATGCGTTGTTGCAACTTTTCCCGTCAGTAAACCACATTCAGCAAGCAAAAAACTCCCTGTGCAGTAACTAGAGATAATAGTTCCATGTTGATTACAGTGTTTAAGCCAAAGCTCTAATGGTTGTTTTTGTTCAATATTTACTGAATCTGCGCAACATTCTAAAACGGGAAGTACTGATGAGGAGACAATAATTACATCAGGTACTTCATCGTGACTTAACAGCTGCGTAGGCATCACTTGAATACCGTTATAACCAACAACAGCTTTATTATCTATTGTAATGATTTGACAATCTAAATTGTCCTTTATCCCTTTACCATAACGTTGTTCTGCACAATAGTTTGCCGCATAGAAAACATCTAACACACCATAAAGTGCTGAAACCACGCACTTGTTCGTTGCAAGCACAACTATTTTCATTACTTTTCCTTTAGTACAGTCAGAACCAAAATTGTCACATTAACCACAATAAGTGGCAAATATGCCACCATCATTAGGTTAGATCAAGCAATATAATAAGTTAATATCTTCATTAAGGACAAAGTGATGCAACAAGTGATAAATTTATTAAGTCTCATTCATAAATCGATAATACTGCTACTGCTAATTTCACTTAGCATTTTGCCACTTTACGCAGAGTTAGATGTTATAACTGCTTTTGTCTACCTACCCATTTTATTTATACTTTTCAGTATATTAAGCATTTACATTGAAAACATCCTTACACGTTGCCATAAAATTACCGTTGCGAATAAAACAAGATTATTCAATAAAGTAAGTAAGTGCCCTTTAATCAAAGAGTTCTGCTGTCACTGTTAAGCATTATTTTGCTATAATATGGCACTTTTTTACGTTTATGTTTTTATTGAAAATATTTTAAAATGTCTGATTATCAACTAAAATTTGGCGGTATTACTCGCTTGTATGGCCAAGCAGGTGCCGAAGTTATTAACAAATCACACTTTTGTGTGATTGGCATTGGTGGCGTAGGCTCATGGGTTGCGGAATCTCTGGCACGAACAGGTGTCGGGCAAATTACCTTAATAGATTTAGATGATATTTGTACGACAAACATTAATCGGCAAATTCATGCACTCAGTAACACCGTAGGCATGAGTAAAGTAGATGTTATGGCACAGCGCATTAAATTAATTAACAATGACTGCCAAGTAAATTGTATTGAGGATTTTGTAACTTTAGAAAATTTACGAGAGACACTTACTGCTGATTATGACTATGTCATTGATGCGATTGATTCGGTTAACATTAAGTCAGCTATAATTGCGCACTGTAGACGTAATAAATTGCCAATAATTACCATTGGTGGTGCTGGCGGACAAACTGACCCTAGCCAAATTAGTGTGACTGATTTAAGTAAAACCTATCAAGATCCATTACTTGCTAAAGTGAAAAATCAACTACGTCGTGAATATAATTTTCCAAAAGCAGATCTTAAAAAAGCCAGTAAACGAAAATTCTCTATTGATGCTGTTTTTTCAACCGAACAATTAATGTACCCCGATAACGAAGGCAATGTTTGCCATGCAAAACAAAGTGGTGAAGGTGCAATGAAACTCGATTGTAATACAGGTTTTGGCGCTGTCACCCATGTTACTGCTAGTTTCGCTTTTTTTGCGGTCAGTAAAGCGATCAATAAGTTACTTAAAAAACAGTTATGAATTTCTAAGCACCAAAAAATAAACTAATCAACTCGCAATAACCTTTATGGTACGGCAGACTTTATTTTTTTTACTATTGCTAATAAGCCATTGCCTCTAGATGGGCTTAGATGCTGTATTAGTCCTAATTGTTTAAAGTAAGTATCAAGGTCAAATACTCTTATCTGTTCTGCGGTTTTATCATTTAATGCTGCTAATACAATCACTAATAATCCTCGGATCACTTTAGCGTCACTGTCGGCACATAACTGATATTTTTGCTCGTCAGATAACTTTATTTGTAACCAAGCAGCACTTTCACAACCTTCGATCAATGTTTCATCACTACGTAAGTCACTTGATAGACGAGGCAACGTTTTTCCTAGTAACATTATTTCCCGATGTCGAGCATCCCAACTTTTCACACCACTAAAGCGATCAATAATGTTTTGACTTTCACTTACTTGTGCTGGTTTATCAAATAAATTTTGTGCTAAATTTAGAGTTTCACCCTTTGTTTTCCCATACCTGATAAGCGTTTTTAGGCACGCAACAACAATATCAATTTCCTCAAAGGTATTATAAAGCGCCAATGACAAACGAATACAACCATTAAGCTTAAAGAATTCAAATAGAGGCATAGCACAGTGGTGACCACTTCGTGCAGCAATTCCGTAGGCATCTAATGTAGTAGCAATGTCTTGAGGATGACTATCAGCTAGAGTGAATGAAAACACCGCAAGATCAGGTTTATCATTAACCAGAAAGCTAAGACCATCTACCTCGCTCAATGCTTGATAAGCATAATTAATTAACTGCTTTTTATAAGCTAATTGGCTATTAAGTTGGTGCTTTTCAATAAAATCTATCGCCGATGCAAAAGCAATCACACCAGCAATGTTCGGAGTGCCGGCTTCAAACTTAAAAGGTAACTCATTAAAACTAGTGCCTGAGAAACTCACTTGCTTTATCATTTCTCCTCCTGATTGATAAGGCGGCATTTTTTCGAGTAACGATTGTTTGCCATAGAGTACGCCGACACCAGTAGGGCCATACATTTTATGAGCAGAAAAAACATAAAAATCACAATCAAGTGCTTGAACATCAACAGAAATATTAGCAATTGCTTGCGCACCATCTATGAGTGTTAATGCACCAACACTCTTTGCTTTAGCGATAATTTTTTCGATTGGGTTTATTCGAGCAAGTACATTAGATATATGGCAACAACACACTATTTTAGTAGCCGAATTAATCACATTATTAATACTTGCTTCGTCAATACATCCTTGTTTATTG
>Ga0209292_1005038_pt1 | contig 13640 bp, 11 predicted proteins | sample GOMGulsemesocosm_2_FD_184634 | JGI IMG/M metagenome (GOLD analysis project Ga0209292, IMG submission 184634) | Methane-oxidizing microbial communities from mesocosms in the Gulf of Mexico - GOM9C Gulf of Mexico (SPAdes) (version 2) | ecosystem: Environmental > Aquatic > Marine > Cold seeps... | reverse complement strand
TGGTATAGTCATTCTATATCTAACAAATTTGTGCAGTTATTGCTTTTCTGACAAGCTCCCAAGGGCGAGTACCTAATAAAAAGTAAAGGCGTATATGCTGCGTTATTGATTTTGACAAGGGCGCTACATGGCTGTTGCTTATTAGAGAATGCAGGAGCATATTCTCCTGAATAACCATTCTCTTCAATCAATGCCTTGCCTCTAAGCCTTTTAATTCTCGTTGAGTGGGAAATAACTTAGTGGACTTGGTATTAGTTTGCTTTGAAACCAATTCTAAAGCCGCCCCAATGTTTTCCTTGCACTATAATTGGTGCGGAAACATCGTGCATGATTTCGCCAGTATCTCGCTTGTAAGTTTGTAATAAAAATTTGTCAGTGTGCTGGCCACAACGAATACCAGTTGGATCATTAAACATTCGCTTAGTGCGACTATTCATCATATCGATATCAACATTGCCAGTTAGTGGTTTAGAGAAGCATTTATTATGGGTAGGAAAATACCCATTAATATCGACAGACCCAGCATAAATCATCTCAGGGTGCTTTTGCAGTAATGGCTCTTGAATACTCGGTAAATTTCTATCGGTAAACTGATCAAAACCGGTAGTAAATTTTGGCGGTTTTGTGTTGCCTAGCGGCTTATAATTAAAGTCGAACAGTTGCTGTAGTGAAATTTTGTTGCTATCTATGCTTTGTTCAAACAATTCACTCACTTGCTTTGCCGCTAACTCTGCTTGGTAACACATTTTATTAACTAACGTATCTCCGCCAAATTCAGACAGGTGAACAAAAATAGATTCGGTGCCATTGGAAAGTGTTTGTGCCTGCTTAGATACTGTTTGAGTCTCTTTACTTTTATCAATAAGAAAGTCATGTAGATTGACCACTGAAGATGATATTTCAGCAGCCGCTAAATCTTGCTCTTGTAAAGCATGACTGATGTGATCACTGGCAGCGGATGAATCAGCCATCAACTGGTCAATGTCAGCGAACGATTGTGAAAGGTCGGTCATGGTATTAACGACACTACCTGTTTGTTGCACAATGGTGGTCATTACCGTATTTGTTTCGTTGGTCTCTTTACTAATTTGATTTAACATTTCGCCAATTTGATTAGTGGCATCAGCTGTTTTAGCGGCTAAAGCTCTTACTTCATCAGCAACTACAGCAAACCCTCGCCCTTGTTCACCGGCTCTAGCTGCTTCAATGGCAGCATTTAATGCTAATAAATTGGTCTGAGAAGAGATACCATTAATTACATCAGTGATACTTTGAATTTCAGATGCCTTTTGCTCCAATGATTTTATTTTGTCAGAAGCATTATTCACTGATTCATTAAGTTGATTAACGATAGTTATATTATTAGTTAATTGTTCAGAACTCGCGGTGCTAGCACTCATAGCCTGGCTGGCTTGTTGTGAGGCTAGATCAGCATTGTCATTTATTTGTTTGCTATTAACAGACATTTGCTCTGCTGCTGTAGCAAGGCGATCGACGTCGTCACTGGAATTATCAATTGCTGTACTTAGTTGTGCTAAAAAAAAGCTAATTTCCGCTGAGTTAATCGCTAACTCACTGGCTTTGGTACCTATTTCTTCACCAATTTTTTCAAATTGATTTGTGGTTTCATCTTCTGGTTCATTATCTGAGTTTACTTGCTTTTGTTTTGCGGTAAAAAAAATCAATAGAAAACTGAAGGTTGCAAGACCGAAAGCGCTTTGCAGAGGTGAATTAAATAAATAGCCACCAAAATAATGAAAAAGTGCGATGAGTATTGCGCTAATTAATGCATAAAAAATGAGGGGAGTTGTTTGATTATTCAATTTTATTACCTTTACTACTTATGGTTTTTAAATTTAGCTCTATTTAGCATACGAGGATAGCCAAATGAGGCAATTAGACTTTAGTGGGGTTGTTATGAGCCAAAAGGAGCAGGTAAGATTACTTTTAAGTTTTTGTAATTACAGTGGCCTTGCCGTTGATAGTGAATAGCTTATAATTTATAAAATAATATCTTTGAATAATACTTTGTCGGTGCTGTTTTTACTTGCCATTTGAGCGAGTAATAATTCTGCTGTAGCGACGGCATCATTTAATGCATCATGGCCATGGTGATCGGGTAGTTGATATTTATTCCGCAAGCTTGATAAACGTAATTCAGAAGGATCGTAAGCTACATCACGTTTATCAAGTTGACGTTTGGCAATTACTAAGGTATCAATCATCGGAAAATCAGGCGCTAAACCATAAAGCTCAAGACAAGCTTGTTGTAAAAATTGTCGTTCAATTCTAGCGAAGTGCACTAACATTACTTTGCCGGCTAGCGCCTTTAATAGTTGTTCTACTACTTTGTGTAGCGGCTGCCCTTGATCTTTCTGTTCATCGGTAATTTGATGGATAATAACGTTACTTTCTTCAAGTTGTGCTTTAGTGTTAATTATTTGGTGGTAACTAGAATTAAGTTTTATTTGTTCTTGCTCTAGTAAAACAAAGCCAACACTGAGTAACTTATCGATATTGGCATCAAGGCCTGTTGTTTCAAAATCTACTGCTAATATCGGCAGTCGATCTATGGGCGTATCAAGTGAAGGAAAAGGTACAGACAAAAAGTCGTGTAAAGGACCATTTTGCACTTTTTTTAATAGTTTTTTTCGTTTGGCCTCGTATCCAACTAAGTAATTAATTAATGATTTAATCGCCATTAGAAGCTCGCTTGTCTTGAGTCTTGTAAAGTTTTGATAACTTTAAAGGCATCTTTTAAATGTTCTCGTTCTAATTTTGATAATTCTTTGGGAGATAAATAGTTGTCTGGCTCAAGACCCTCTACTAGCTTTTTAGCTTGATGTTTTACTCGTAAAATCCCTAAAAATTCGTAAGCATCTATAAGGTTATCTGCTGATGATTTAGTAATAGCCGCAGTGCCTGCGGCTTGCTTAATACGTTCAATAGTATTAACAGCGCTAATCCCTTGAGAAAGCGCATATATGCGTGCAAGATCAACAATAGGAGCAATGCCATTATGTTTAAGATCTAAGGTGGCTTTATGTTTACCATTTTGCTTTAAAACAAAATCACGGAAAAAGCCAAGAGGCGGGCGTAAGCTTAAAGCATTTTTGGATAAATGAGCGATAAACAAACTACTCTTTGTGGTCTTTTTGAGTAAATTTGTTCGAACTGTATTAAGCAAACTAGCATCACCACAGATGGTTTCTAAGTCAAAAAATACGCTAGAATTCAATAACGCTTTTGGAGTGGGTGTATCAACCCAGCCATCAAAGTACTTCTGCCAAACTTTCATCGGCTGACGCCATTTGGGGTTGGTTGCCATTATATCGCCAGGGCAATAAATAAACCCACAGTCTGCTAAACCATCACAAACAAAATGTGCTAAACTTTCAAACCAAGCATCATCGTAGGGCTTCATTGAATCACAAATGATTATGCCATTGTCTTGATCTGAATGAGCTAATTGCTCTTGTCTTGCTTGTGAACCAGCTGCAAGCCATGCATAGGGAACAGGTGCTTTACCATATTTTTCTTCTGCCATATCAATTAAACGTTTAGTAAATGCCATGGTAATGGCACTGATACTTTTACCTACATGGTCAGCACTGGCACCAAGTTTGGCTAAGCGAATTTGTAATTTTGGTAATAAAACACTGATTTCTACTAATTCAGTAAGGCTTTTTGCTTTATTAATAATGCTGGAAAAATTAACGGCGTTATGACCTTCGTTGTTCATTAAATCTGTGACCGTTACCATGCCAACTACTTCACCCTGTTTCGTCACAGGTAAATGGTGTATATGCTTGGCTGTCATGGCCATTAAGGCATCATAAGCATTGCTGTTTATATCAATAGTACTCATGTTACGGGTCATTATTTCGCAAATGTTGGTGCTAATAGGCAAGCCATCTGCAACACATCGTCGGCGAATGTCTTTGTCAGTAATAATGCCAATAGATTTAGTATTATCAAGCACTACTAAACAAGAGTATCCTTGTTCGGTCATTTGTATTGCGGCTTGTTGAATGCTTTGGTTTGCGTCTATACCAGCGACAGGAGAATGGTAAAAATTACTAACAGAGGTATTCATCAAAGAAGACGAAATAATGGCTTCTTCATTGACTTTAGACATTTTTTGTTTGAGTCGTTGAGCTGAATTATAGCTGAAATAGTCACTAATGCTTGGATATTGCTCACCAAGATCGCGTATTATTTCGCAATCAAGGCTATAGACTAAGCAGTCTTCGTCAGTCTTTACTTGTCGTGGAGCTCTTGGTTGAATATCGTTTGGTGTGTGTAAACTTTGTTTACAAAATTCGGTGCATAAATCGCCTTCTCCTAAACGAGAAATTAGCTCATCATCATTAGCCAAACAAGTGAGTGCGCCTTTACGTACAATATATAAGCGTGGTTCATCGATACCTTTGGGGGGTAAGGTTTCGCCTTTACGTACGTAGTTAATACTTAACTCTCGTATAAATCGTGCAAGGGCAGATTTTGGCAAACTGTCAAAGGGAGGAATGCTTTGTATAAAGCTTGAGATTTCAGAAAGTTCAATATCCATTATTAGTGTCTGCCTGCATGTAGGAGAACATATAGGTTAGCTTTTGATCCTTCAGATAAAGCCAGACCTACGCTTATACCAATTGAGTCAATGAATGTACCACTTAGCGATAATTAAAAGGCTTAGAGGCAAGGCATTGATTGAAGAGAATGGTTATTCCCTTGTCAAAATCAATAACGCCGAATGTAAGTCTTTTAAACTCGCCCTTTGGGAGTTTCGTTGCAAACTGATAACATCACTAAATGAATGAAATATAGAGTAACTATGTTTAACTCATTTTGTTTGTTCTAAGCTCGCTATGTAACTCTAAGTTGGTCGATTCCTTATTTCAATTGGTATTATACCCGTTCCATTTGAAGGTGCATGATTCAGCTAGAATGAGAAACGCCATTAGTATCAGTTCTTAATTTAGAGTGGTAGCTCTGTACAGTCAACCATTGAAATGGCGATTTAGACTAAAGTTGGTGTTGAAATGAATTAAGTGCTAAAAAGCCTATTAATTCAGGTTGTTTACTGTAGTCAACTATTCTAAAAAGCTATTTTAGTCAGTGATCTAGACTAAAGTGTAATATCCGCGAAAATCAAAGCTTGTTAAATTGAGGATGGTTAAAGTTGAATATGGATTTTTGTCTCTATCTTGAATTTATGTAAGATAACTGACAGTAATCTATATCCACACTTTTTCTAGAAAGTTATTACATTAAGTGCTTTTCATTAATATTGGCGTAACAATAATATTAAAACGCTAATTTCGTAATAAAAATTATAACAACGTCGCTAGGAGACTATTGTGGAAAATAAAGAAACGTATTGGTCGGAAAATCTTCGCCTTATCTTTATATGTCTTGCAATCTGGTTTGTAGTTTCATTTGGTTTAGGTTTACTACTTGTAGAGCCGCTAAATGCAATTCGTCTAGGTGGGTACAAACTCGGTTTTTGGTTTGCACAGCAAGGTTCAATTTATTCATTTTTAGGTTTGATTTTTTGGTATGGTGCCAAAATGAATCAGCTAGATAAAAAATATCACGCAGAGGGCTAAAAGATGGATGAGTTAAAACTATATACTTACATCGCAGTATTTGGCACATTCGCCTTATATTTTGCTATTGCTTGGTGGGCTCGTGCGGGTTCAACTAGTGATTTTTACGTAGCGGGCGGTGGTATTACCCCATTACAAAACGGTATGGCAATTGGTGCCGATTGGATGAGTGCAGCGTCATTCATTTCAATGGCAGGTTTAATTGCTTTCTTAGGTTACGGCGGCTCAGTATTCTTAATGGGTTGGACAGGTGGTTATGTATTACTGGCAATGCTTTTAGCGCCATACATGCGTAAACACGGTAAGTTCACAGTACCTGAGTTTATTTTTGATAGATATTATTCTAAAGCTGCACGTATTGTTGCTGTTGCTTGTTTAATTATCGCGTCATTAACTTACATCATCGGTCAAATGAAAGGTGTAGGTGTTGCTTTCTCTCGCTTCTTAGAAGTTGATTACGGTTTAGGCTTAGGCATCGGTATGTTCGTTGTTTGGGTATACGCTGTACTAGGTGGTATGAAAGGTATTACTTACACGCAAATCGCGCAATATGTTGTTATGATTTTTGCTTATACAATTCCAGCAATCTTTATTTCATTCCAACTAACAGGTAACCCTATTCCACAATTAGGCTTAGGCAGTACTTTAGCTGACGGTAGTGGTGTTTATTTACTTGATAAGTTAGATATGGTTGTTACTGATTTAGGCTTTAAAGAGTACACAACAGCTAACTTAGGCGGAACATTGAACATGTTCGCTTATACTATCTCTCTTATGATTGGTACTGCGGGTCTTCCTCATGTAATTATGCGCTTCTTTACTGTTCCATCAGTACAAGCGGCACGTCAATCTGCAGGTTATGCCTTAGTTTGTATTGCATTACTTTATACTGTTGCTCCAGCAGTTGGTGCTATGGCTCGTCTTAACTTGATGAATACCATTGAACCATCAGCAGGTGAGAACCTAGTTTATGACGAACGTCCACAATGGTTTAAAGACTGGGAAAAAACTGGTTTATTAAAATTTGAAGATAAAAACGGCGATGGCAAAATTCAGTACACTGCTGATAAAGTAACAAATGAAATGGTTAAAGTTGACCGTGACATTATGGTACTAGCTAACCCTGCAATTGCGAATTTACCTAACTGGGTAATAGCCTTAGTTGCTGCCGGTGGCCTAGCAGCTGCATTATCTACTGCGGCAGGTTTATTATTAGCAATATCCTCATCTATCTCACATGATTTAATGAAAGGGGTATTAACGCCTGACTTATCAGAGAAAAATGAGTTACTTGCGGGTCGTGTAGTTATGACTATAGCGATATTGATCTCTGGTTACCTTGGGTTACATCCTCCAGGATTTGCTGCAGGTACGGTTGCACTAGCCTTTGGTTTAGCAGCATCAAGTATCTTCCCAGCATTAATGATGGGTATATTCTCTAAGAAAATGAGTGGTACTGCTGCAATCGCTGGTATGTGTTCTGGTATCGGTATAACAATGTTATATGTATTCCAACACAAAGGCATTATGTTCATCCCAGGTACTTCATTCCTAGGTGACATGGGTCCTAACTGGTTCATGGGTATTTCTCCTAACGCTTTTGGTGCGGTTGGTGCATTAGTTAACTTTGGTGTAGCTTTCGCTGTACTTAAAGTGACTGGTCCAGCTCCAGCTCATATCCAAGATATGGTAGAGCATATGCGTGCACCAGGTGACTGTGCAGCAGCACATGATCACTAAGATTATAAGCTAGATATTCAGTTATTGAATATTAAGTAAAATCTAAAAATAAAAGGCTAGGCGACAATTTTTTAAAGAGTCGTCTAGCCTTTTCTGTTAAATTACCCATCCTGTTTTAATAAATAGAAATAAATAGAAAATAATATGAATAGACATCTTAAAGCCGCATTTATGGTTGCCCCTTTTCTTGCTGTATTAGGTTATGTTGGTGCTGATTACTACAACGAGAGTCAAGCGGCTAAAACAAAAATCATTCAGCTGGTGCCAGAAGGGCATTGCGATATAATTAATAAAAGCTGTGTGCTTAAATCAGGTGAGTTTAAAGTGAACATTTCTGATGAAGGTGGTGTTACAGAGGTTAATTCTACTTTTCCATTAGATACCGCTACGCTATTTTTAGTGGATAAACACGACAAAATGACAACTTACCAATTAGGTATGAAAAAAAGTCCTTATTATTGGCGCAACAAAACCCCATTACGCAGTTTTGTTAGTAATCAAGGAGATAGTTACAAATTACGTTTGGTTGCTAAGATTAAAGGCGGTCAATACATTAGCGAGTTTTATACTCAAACGGCTAAGTAGAGGCGAGTCATTAACTTTTAATAATGACTGAAGTGCGTACCACTGTTTTTTGGTGTGGTTTAATAGCGCTTGATTATTTTCAGTATCAGCTCTTTCGTGGTAAGCCTTGAAATACCACAAGGCATTAATAAAATAACAAAATAATAGATAGTGATTGAGCAATTGCGAATTCACTTTTACAGATGATTGAATCTCGTATTGCTCAACAATTATTGTGATCTTATCGCTAGTTAGGTTGTTTACTGCAATCAACATCGCTAAATCATATTCAATAGGTGCAGTACAAGCACATTCATAATCGACTAGCCAAGTGCTTAGTGCTTGATTCATCAAAACGTTGCTAAAATTCAAGTCACCATGACAACAAACACTAGGTTTAATGTCACCAAGCGGGGCTAAAATTAATTCACCAAATTGTAAAAGCGCTGTTTGTTGCAGCGTTGAGTAATGTGCATTATTGATGAGTGTATTGCTAATGTTGTTTACTGCTAGTTCTGCAGGTTTGATATTTAACTGATGGCATTGCACCATCAACTTAATTGCGTGCTTTATTTTTTCTTCGGTATCTATTGTACTTTGCGCTAAACTGTTAGCGTCAATAAAGTTACAGACGAGCCAGTCTTGATCATGGTAAATAACGCTTGGACTAAGGCCTGACTTACTGGCGCAAATTGCCATAGGTACTTCACTATTATTGGTAACAGTTTTAGCAAAATAGACCATATTATCAGCAATGACTTTAAAGCAGCTTTGACTCAGTCCTGAGGTTATAGTCGAAATATTCTCAACTTGATTAAAACAAGGCAAAGCACTTAGCAAATCTTTCACCGTAGTTAATCCGTAATAATATCGGATAAATTAATTTGCTTCGTTTTAGAGCGCCTATAAATAGCTAACCACTTGATGTAACCATATAGTGCAATAGCAACATAAATGATGAATAACACGGTTGTAGGTATTAACCCCTTCTCTATATAAAGGTAAATAGAAACGACATCAATGACTATCCAATAGAGCCAGTTTTCTAATACTTTTTGCGCGACTAAATAGGTGGCGAATACGGCAAATACAGTGGTGAAGGTATCAAGGTAAGGAAAAGAAGCAGTGGTTTTATTTGCCATAATATAACCTAAAACTAAGGAGATTATTGTTAATATTAAACAGGCTTTTAAATGCCAATTTGCTTGCCATGAAACGATGTCTATGGGTAGCGAGCTTTGCTCATGTTGTGATTGAGCGTTTTTTTGCCAAGCCCAATAACCATATACAGCCATTACCAAGTAATAAACATTTAGCGCACTATCCATTAACAATGATACATCATAAAAAATAACGGTATAAATTGCGGTGCTGATAAACGCTGCGGGCCAACACCAAATTGAACCCTGTGCGGCTAGTATTGCATAGGCAAGGGCAAGCAACATGGCGATAAGCTCTAACCAAGGAAGTGCTGTAAGATAATCAACAATATTTACAAGTAAATCAGACACTAGCTTTCGGCTTCTACTTGTGAACGATCACCATTAATAAATTTACAGACAAAAACAGCGGCATTTGTCGTGCTATGAACCTGTTTAATCTCGCGCATTACATTACTTACTGCTAAGTCATAATCACCAAATACTTGCGTGCTCATACCATTAGTTACCACATTCAAGCCATCAACTTGACGAAGGCGCTTGATAAAGGTCCATATTTCATCTTTGAAATTATCCATGGCTAATGGATATAAGCTTAATTCGATCGATATCTTCATAAAAATCCCTTAACTGTTGTGATTTACTCTATTACTTTATCTTACGCTCAAGATAAACAAAAGTTATTTGCCTACCTTGAGCGTATAGATGAATCGGAGCTTAAAACTGATAATCTACACTAACACCAAAAACTAATGGCTCAGATAATAACGTATATTGCTTTGGAACATAGCCGTCACGTGGGTCGTTAGGGAAATAAAATCCACGGTTAGCATAGTCTTTGCTGGTTAAATTACGACCCCAAAGCTTTACTTGCCAATCATCCGTTAAATAAGAAATTGAGGCGTTTACTAATACCATTGATTTTGATTTTATATCCTGTTCAGGAATAGCCTCTGCAAGTTCAACCGAATCATTACCATCATAATCATAATATCGTGTATCAGAGAAATAGAACTCATCTTTACCGTCGAATGATATATTGAATAGCCAAGCATCGGTTGGTTGATAATTCACGCCGATGCTAAATTGATAATTTGGTGCATGAGACTGCTCTTCACCACTTAATGACAGAGCATCGGCGGTAATAAAGTCGTTAAATTCAGTTTCGAGTAGCCCTAAAGAGCCGTAAATGTTTATGGTGTCACTTAGTTGCCATGCGGCCTCTACTTCGAGACCATAGTTATTACCGGAAGCCGCATTACCTAGGTATTCAACAAACTCGGTGCTGTGATCGTCATTGGCCGTGGTTTTAGAGCTTTTAACCTGCATGTCAGTTCTGTCCATATAAAATATGGCAGTACGAATATAGGCATCATTGTTCAGTAGTGACACATTATAACCGAGTTCATAGTTGGTTAAATATTCAGGGTCAAAACTACGTAATTCATTTGGTAAACTACCATCGGTATTCACCCCGCCAGCTTTATAACCACGATTGATTGAGCCATACCAAAAGCTACTATCATTCTGTTGGTAACTAAGTACTAACTTACCACCAACCATAGTGTCATCAAGGTTGTCAGTAAAACCGTCTGATTTAACATAATCGGCACTACGCTGTTCAACTCGCAGCCCGATATTTAATGACCATTGTTCATTCAGTTGGCTGTCAAGCTGACCATAAGCAGCAATAGAGCGGGTATCAAAGTTTGACGAGAAGCTCTTTTCTGGATTGGTGTATTGGCGTTGTAGATCTTCATCATCCGTTTTAACGTAAAGACCAACAACCCAATCAGTTGAATCATTGAATAATTTGCTGTTGTCATTTGATAGTGCTCTTAACTCAAATGTTTGTGTTGATTTATCACGAAAATAATAATCTTGAGATGAATATTCATAATAAGCATAATCTTGGTTTTTAATATTGGCAGGATCAGAAATACCCACATAAGACCAATCTTCATCATACCCATAAACAAGGTCCGAATCTGCACTACTTATTAGCGCTTTAAGAGTAAATGCATCAAAACCTTGATAAATAAAGTTAGCAGAAAATGCTGAAGTTTTTTGACTATCAACTCCTGGCTGATCAGAGAGTGTTTCGCGGGTGTTATCCAGTGAGAATGCATCATAGCCATTGTCAAAGTCAAAGTAAAAAGCCGCTAAGTCTATGGTCAGATCTTCAGTAGCTTCTATTGATAGCTTTCCTCTAACAGTTGTTTCGTCTCGGTTATTAGTATTTTCTTTATCTAAATAGCTGTTATCAATAAAACCATCACTTTTATATTGATTAGCGGCTAAGCGATAATTTACAGTGTCTGTTGCCGGTCCTGAAAGTGCTAAAGCCAGGCCGTAGCTGTCATAGTTACCTGCATCTACCTTAATTGCCCCTTCAAATTCTTCTGTTGGTGCATTAGTAGTGATATTAATCATACCTGCTAAAGCATTTGCACCAAAGCGTGTGCCTTGGGGACCGCGAAAAATTTCAGCCTGTTGTACATCAAAAAGGTTAGCAATACTGCCGATACCGGTAAAATCAATACCATCGATAATCATACCCACAGACGGATTAATAGGCTCTTTAAACTGGCTACGTTCACCAATGCCGCGAATCTGATAATAACGCGCGCGCTGAGAACCACTGGCAAAATTAACGTTGGGGCTAACAGCTATTAATTCTTCAAGGTGCTGGGCATTACGTTGCCTAATTTCATTATCTGTTAATACAGATAGGGAGGTAGGTGTTTTTAATAAGTTTTGTTGACGAAAATCACTACTAACAGTAATAACTTCAATATGTTCTTTATCATCAGCTTGAATATTAAGGCTAGTAATTAATGCAGTCGAAATAGTTAACGCTATGGTCGATTTGGTAAAAGTCATAAAGATCTCATGAGTATATATACTTCGGGATCCGGCACTGGGAGGTTATTAACTGAAGATTTTCAAACCATTCCTACGCCAGATAATTTATTCGTTAAGTAATAAATTCCCGTCCAGGTTCAAAGGGTTCGCCTAATTAAAATAAATTAGTTTTATTGCATCTCAGCAGTTATTTTCGCCTTATATTATCGGCTAATATATACTGCTCCCCTTGGTTGGCGCGCAGTGTAACAAATTTCATTCCTTTTTGTTGATATAAAATATTTGAATAAGTTCGATGCCAAACTCACAATAGATTAAAAATTAGCTAAAAGTCGTATATATCTAAGAGTATTCTCTTGCTTATATTGGTACTGTTAGCAGGTTTGTTATAAGTAATAAAATTTCCCCTTTATAGAGAGTTGTTATGTTTCCGAATTGGCAATTAGTCAGTATTAGTTTACTTTACATTGGCTTGTTATTTTTCATTGCCTTTTTAGGGGATAAATATAAGCATCAACTTGCGACAAAAGGTCAAGGGATTATTTATGCCTTAACGCTGGGAGTGTACTGTACTTCATGGAGCTTTTTAGGGACAACAGGGCAAGCTGCTACTAATTTTTTATCACATATTCCTATTTATCTAGGGCCTATATTACTCTTTATTTTTGCTTGGCCATTTATTCAACGTATTATTCGCGTTAGCTTGAAACTAAACTTAACCTCTATTGCTGACTTGCTCGCAGCACGTTTTGGTAAATCACATAACCTTGCCATCATGGTGACTATTGTTGCGTTTGTTGGCACCATGCCCTATATCGCTTTGCAATTAAAAGCGATGGTATATACCTTTCAACAGTTACAAATAGATCAAAGCCTTGCTCGTTGGGATATTGGTTTAGTGGTCAGTTTAGTGTTGGTTGTGTTTACCATTCTATTTGGTATTCGAAACATTGATGTTACCGAGCGACATCCAGGGGTAATGTTAGCGATTGCCTTTGAATCCTTGGTTAAAATCATTGCTTTTCTTGCGGTGGGGTTATTTGTTTGTTTTTCGTTATTCGACTCGCCATTAGATTTATGGCTACAATCAGACGCTAGTATAAAATTTGAACAGCAAATGAATGTTGATAATGTTAGTTCAATGTTAGCAATGTTAGTAATTGTTATGGCGGCATTTTTATCCTTGCCAAGGCAGTTTCAGGTAATGGTAGTTGAGCTAAAAGATCAAAAGGATACTTGGTTAGGTCGACGAGTATTTCCTATTTACATTCTGATTTTTGCTTTTTTTGCTGCACCGCTAGGTCTAGCAGGGCAATTATTGTTAGGTGATACGGTCCCTTCAGATGCGTACGTTTTATTCTTGCCAGGCGTTGGCGGGCAAACGTGGTTAACCCTGTTTGCTTTTCTTGGTGCAGTGTCTGCGGCGAGTTCTATGGTAATAATCTCAGCGCTCGCTTTAAGTACCATGTTGAGTAATGAAATTGTTTTTCCGCTGCTTTATCGTCAACAAAAAGTGGCACAAACCAATTACGATAATTTTAGGCAGCGCTTATTAAACATACGTAAATTTTTAGTGCTCTTTATTATCATGTCTGGGTACGGTGTTTTTGTTATGGCCTCGCCTGATACACTCTCTTCATTAGGCGAGGTTGCTTTTGGTGCGTTTGCACAGCTCACGCCTGCATTAGTGGTTGCTTTTTAT
>Ga0209292_1005035_pt1 | contig 13644 bp, 13 predicted proteins | sample GOMGulsemesocosm_2_FD_184634 | JGI IMG/M metagenome (GOLD analysis project Ga0209292, IMG submission 184634) | Methane-oxidizing microbial communities from mesocosms in the Gulf of Mexico - GOM9C Gulf of Mexico (SPAdes) (version 2) | ecosystem: Environmental > Aquatic > Marine > Cold seeps... | reverse complement strand
GACTAAAAGCCACTCAATTTTTGACGAACTAGTCGAACGTGGCCGTAAATTAGAGGCTGATACGACAGAGACTATCTCGTCTCAAAAAGATAAATTAGCATCGGTTAGTCAAAATGCGACTAATGCTTTACAGGGCAAAGTTCATAGCGCAGTGTCTAGTTTAACGCATATTGATGCGAATACTTTCGATAACATCATTGATAAAATCGAACAAATCGAAATTGCACTTGCGGATGCTAAAACAGAACAAAAAATAGTAACAGCTACTGAGATTGAAGCAGTACAAGAAGTGATTGAAAAAGTCGAGCTAGCTGTGACAAAGAAAGCGGCAACAGTCACTGCTGAAATCACGACAGCAGTTGAAAACGTGGCGGATGCCGTGACTGAAATCACCACTCAAGTTACACCTGTTACCGCTAAACCTGTCGTAAAAGAAGCTGTTGAAAAAGTGGCTGCAGTTAAGGCTCATACAAAAAAAGTAACTAACCGCCGTGTTAAAAAAAATGTAGCTAAGAAGAAATAATAATATAATAACGATTATTTCGGTAGTAATAGTGACAAGTCTTTTACTGCCGATTTCAATGCCTAAAGTACACCTCTTAACCTTACACCTCCTGTCTAGCTAAATCTAATATCTATTCACATAATTCCTTATAATCATTTGAATAGTAAGTTTTAAATCCGTATCACATTACACAAATAAATTATCTTAAATGGTTATTTCATCGTGCTACAAAAGCACAAAAATGGTATGGTTAATACAAGTTTTATAACAAAGAGAAGTTAAATGTTTGACACCTATAACAACATAGTCATCCTCACCGGTTCCGGTATTTCAGCTGAATCGGGGATTGAAACATTCCGTGCAAGTGATGGTTTATGGGCTAAGCATCACATTGATGATATAGCAACGTTGGACGGTTATCGTAGAGATCCTGAGTTAGTTTATAGTTTCTATAATCAAAGATTTAACCAATTGTCATTGCCTAGCATTCAACCGAATGACGCGCATGTGGCTCTCGCAGAATTACAAAAAAATTATTCCGGTAATGTCACCATTGTTACTCAGAATATTGATAATTTACATGAGCGAGGCGGAGCAAAGGAAATCATTCATATGCATGGTGAGCTAGTCAAAGCACGCTGTGAAAAAACGCAAAAATTATTTCCATACAAACAGTTAAATAAGTCACTAAAATGCCCATGCTGTAAAGTAGCAGGCAACCTTAGACCACACGTTGTTTGGTTTAATGAAATGCCACTATTTATGAACGACATTTACAAAACATTGAGTGAAGCTGATTTATTTATTGCTATCGGTACATCTGGTTCTGTATATCCTGCGGCTGATTTTGTTGTTGAGGCAAATCGAGCATGTGCACATACAATAGAGATTAATTTAGATTCAACTCATGTATCAGATAGCTTCAACGAGCATCGAATTGGCAAGGCAACTGATGAAGTAAGAGAGTTAGTTGAAGAGCTGATGGCGAGAGATAGACAGTTCTTTTAAACTAGTTTTATATAATCGGTTAATAAAAAAAGGTGCATACAAGATGCACCTTTTTATTATCCGACAATCACGTTAAATCATGATTAGTCTTACAGGTTTTGTGCTTTTAATTTTTCGTAATAACGTTCGTAAATGATATTCGCCTCGCCAACATCAGAATGGAACTCACCGTTTGCAATTGTTTCTGCATCAGGAAATACGATCTTATTTTCAGTAAATTCTTTCGGTAGCAGTTTTTTAGCTGCTTTGTTCGGTGTCGGGTAACCGATCTCTAAAGCTACTTCAGCCGCTACTTCAGGACGTAATAAGAAGTCGATAAGCTTGTGCACAGCATCAACGTTTTTCGCATTTTTAGGAATTGCTAAGCTGTCCATCCAGAATACAGCACCTTCTTTTGGGTATACCATCGTAATGTCGCTATCTTCCTGTTGCGCCATGTATGTGCTGCCATTCCAAATCATACCAAACTCTACTTCACCTGCGATATACGGGTTAGCTGGCGTGTCAGAGTTAAATACAAGTACGTTAGGCATTAGTTTTGTTAATAACTCATATGCTTGTGCTAATTCTTCTTCGTTTTGTGTATTCGCTGAATGACCTTGTATTTTTAATGCCATGTGGAAAATTTCACGGGCATCATCCGTTAATAACAACTGACCTTCCCATTTAGGATCCCATAAGTCTGTCCAACTTGTTACTGATGCTAATTCAATATCTGCAGTGTTCACACCAATACCAGTCGCGCCCCAGATATATGGAATACTATAACGATTACCCAAATCGTATTCTTTGTTTAACAAAGACGGATCTAGGTTATCAAAATTAGTCAGCTTCTTATGATCGATTTCTTGCAGCATGCCTTCTTTTGTCATTTTACTAATAAAGTAAGTTGAAGGTACTACTAGGTCATAACCGTTTTTATCATATGTTTTTAATTTCGCGTACATTGACTCGTTAGATTCATACGTTGAGTAAACAACTTTAATGCCTGTTTCTTCAGTAAAACGAGCTAATAAACCTGGAGGGATATATTCAGACCAGTTATAAAAATTAATGGTCGTTGCGTAAGCTGAGCTACTAAAAAGTAGGGCAGCGGCGATACACTTCACGGTTGATTTAAACATAGTAATTTAACTTCTTCTTTTATTTAATAGTAAACAACAGCAGCGCTAGGCTACATAACAAGTAAAACGATTGTAGTGGATCTACTTTTCAGCTTTATTAATAAGAGCTGCGGCAATAACAAACGAAATCGATATTAAAATCATTACCGTCGCTAATGCATTAACCTCTGGCGAAACGCCAACTTTAACCATTGAATATATTTTCAATGGCAGTACTTCAAAACTAGGGCCCGTTACGAACGAACTCACAATTACATCATCCAGTGATAAGGTAAATGATAATAACCAACTCGCAATAATGGCCGGCTTCGCAATGGGTAAAATAATACGTCTAAAAATTGTTGCTTCGCTTGCGCCTAAATCTTTACCAGCTTCTAATATAGCGTTATCAAAATTACTTAAACGACTGTAAACCGTGATGACAACAAACGGAATGCAAAAGGTTATGTGAGCGATAAGTAAAGTAACAAAACCAAGATCTAAGCCAAGTATGATAAATAAAGCTAATAATGAAATCGCCATCACAATATCGGGAGACATCATCACCACAAAGAGTAGCCCAGATATAAATTTTTTCCCTTTAAATTGATGCTTAAATAAAGCCACTGCGCCCAAAGTACCGATAACGACGGCAATTGATGATGCAAAAACAGCAATGGTTATCGAGTTATATGCTGCTTGGAGTAAGGTATCGTTACTCCAAAGTAATTCATACCACTTGGTTGTGAACCCTTTCCATTTTAAGCCGTATTTAGAGCCATTAAACGAATTGCCGATCAAAATAAAGATTGGTGTATACAAGTATATATATACTGATAATAACAATACTTTGGATATATGACGTTTAAGCATTGTTACCTCTGTTTTTAATCGACTTACCTACCTTATAATAGAAAAATAGTAAGCCTGCCATGAACACCGTTAAGGTGATACTTGCGGCAGAACCAAACGGCCAATCACGAATATTTAAAAATTGTGTTTTGATAGTATTACCAATCAGTAAGTTTTTAGCACCACCGACAAGATCAGCGATATAAAACATCCCCATCGCAGGTAAAAACACTAATAACATACCAGCGATGATCCCCGGCATAGTCAGGGGTAATTCCACTTTTAAAAAAGTAGTAATCTTAGATGCACCTAGATCTTTAGCTGCTTCAATCAAGCTTTTATCTATTTTTTCAATACTCGAATACAAAGGTAAAATCATAAATGGCAGTAATATATACACCAATGCAAAAATCACAGCAAATTCGGTGTACATCAGCTTTAACGGCTTATCAATGATATGCAAATTGAGTAATAAAGCGTTCAGTAGACCCTTTTTAGCTAATAAAATTTTGATGCCGTATGTTCTAATTAATGAATTGGTCCAAAACGGAACAATAATTAAGAATAATAATACCGGTCTTATTTTTTTAGGTAACTGGGCTATCGTATAAGCAAAAGGGTAGCCAACAATTAAGCAGACAAATGTTGCTATACTTGCCATATATACCGAATGACTTAATACTTTAAAGTACAAGGGATCAAATAAGCGCACATAATTGTCTAACGTAAAAGTTAAACTAATTAAGTTTGCATCGTCACGAGTTAAAAAACTGGTGACGATTATCATCAAATTAGGCACTAAAACGAAGATACTCAACCAAACAAGTAAAAGTCCAATAGAGAAACGCTTAAAAAGCGACGAATTAATCATTTTTTAAGATAACCTCCCAGCTTTCAACCCAGGAAACTGCAACTTTCTGTCCGAGGCTATGGTCAAAATCAGGATCATCTTCGTCAAAGAATTCACTAATTTGTACTCTTTCACCTGAATCTAGGCGGATCACCGAATCCAGTGTCATCCCTTTATAATTTCGTTCGATGATATGTCCAGTAATCTGTGTCGACGTAGCTTTAGCATCTATTTCTTTAATTCTTAAATCTTCTGGACGTAATAAAATATTTACTTGCTGATTGAGATCTAACGATAGTGCTGTTGAAATCGTATACTGGCAGCCATGTACATTAGCAAGGTACTTATCGTCACCTAGGCATGATTCAATAACAGCAGGGAAAGTATTAATTTCACCAATAAATTTAGCTACAAATAAGTTAATCGGCGTTTCATAAATCTCTCGTGGTGTACCTATCTGTTCAACATTACCCTTGTTCATTACAATAATACGATCAGACATTGTTAACGCCTCTTCTTGATCATGCGTAACGAATATAAAGGTAATATTTAACTTTCGTTGCAGCATTTTAAGCTCGTTCTGCATTTCTTTACGTAGCTTATAATCTAATGCACTTAACGATTCATCCAATAACAATACTTTCGGCTGGTTAATTACGGCACGAGCAATAGCAACACGTTGCTGTTGGCCACCTGAAAGTTGAGCTGGCTGTCGATCTTTAAAATCAGTTAGCTTTACAATCACAAGGATTTCATCTACACGTAGCTTAATTTCTGTTTCAGCTATTTTTTTCATGCGTAAACCAAAGGCTATATTTTCAAACACCGTCATGTGCGGGAACAGTGCGTAGCCTTGAAATACAGTATTAGTATTACGTTTTTCGGCGGGTACATGAGTAATGCATTTATTTTCAAGATATACATCACCACTGTCTAGCGTTTCTAAACCTGCAAGTACACGTAATGCCGTTGTTTTGCCACAGCCAGAAGGGCCTAAAATAGTAACGAATTCGCCATCGTAAATATCTAATGTTAAGTCATTAATAATAAGTTTGTTATCAAATGACTTTTTTGCGTTAGCAAGCCTAATGATTGAATTCTGATTTTTATTAAGCATCAATAAACCTAAATGATAAGAGGTTCATCTAATCTAGTAAGATGAACAATTTGCGTGAATTCTAATGCTATAGCTCACATAAATGAAGCATAAATTTGCACTTCAATAAAAAAAATGAAGTTAAAAACATATTCAGGTCATTTTTAAAACTTTAAAAGTAAATAAAGGCGGAATATGTACTCTAATTTATGACTGATATTAGGTATAATCAACGTCATATAACTTTTCGTTTAGTTAGCCCTTTACTCATTTATTAAGGATCAGATCATGTTCAATAACCATTTCATTAAAGTGGTGCTTCTTTCAAGTCTCCTTGTCCCTTCTTTAAGCGCCCAAGAATTAGTCGTTGGTTATGATGGTTTTTATAATAGAATCAAAAATAGTAAAAAAGAACAATATGTTAATACCAAAATCGGTGTTTTTCTTAATAATAGTCAGACTGGTAAACATTGCCAGATTGAAAATGCTTTTATTAATTTCGAAGGTGAAATCACGGATGTAGAAGTGGCAGCTGATTCTGAATTACTGCTTCCATTCAGTAAGCAATTACGAGATGATAAAGCACAACTACACGTGAACGTGACTGATTCTGCGAGCTGTGACCTAGCGTTTCAAATAATGACAACAGAAAACAACACCGCTGAATATTCTACGTTAACATTAGTAAAACAAATTGAAGAGTTTGACCTGTTCTTAGGTAATATGGCAGGTTACTTTGGCCGAATGAATTTACCAGCAACGGTGGGCGTACAGTTTATTTTTGATGAAACTGTAGATGCATATACCACCAGCGGTAATTTATTTAAAAGTGGTAAACAGATTTCATTATCTCAAGATGAAATTATTCGCGATAAGATTGCTGGAATCAAATTCAGTAAACAACCATTACGCATCGTACCGCTAACTGAGATTTGATTGACTCTTAATTAGAGAATGAAAAATTAATAAGTTAAAAATTAAGCAAAAAAAGCACTGTATTAACACAGTGCTTTTTTATTTGAAATTCTATTTTAGTTTTTAACTTCAGTCGATTTATAATTCGACGATAGTAACCATTTCATTTGGATCGAAATTTTCAACACCTGATTTAGATTGCTCAGTTGGTACCATTTCAATTTCAGTATCAAACGCAGTATCGAATTCTGTTAATTCATCGGCGCGTTCTAAATCCATATTTACAAAATCAAACGCGTTAGTATCTGCAAGGTGACTTGGCACTATATTGCGAATGGCATTAAAACAATTATTCACACGACCAGGATTAGCTTCATCCCACTGCGCTAGCATTGCTTTAACAGCTTGGCGTTGTAAATTTTCTTGTGAGCCACATAGGTTACAAGGAATAATAGGGAATGCTTTAAAGGCTGAGTAAGCTTTAATATCGGCTTCGCGGCAATATGCCAGAGGGCGAATAACAATGTTACGCTTATCATCAGAGATTAATTTTGGTGGCATTGTTTTCATTTTAGCGCCATGAAACATATTTAAGAATAATGTTTCAACGATATCATCAGCATGATGGCCAAGTGCAAGTTTAGTCGCACGAAGATCTACCGCTGCGTTATACAGAATACCGCGACGTAAACGAGAACAAAGACTACAGGTTGTCTTACCTTCCGGAATTTTTTCTTTAACGATACTGTAAGTATCTTTCTGAACAATCTTGTATTCAATACCAAGATTATCAAGGTAGCGGGGTAGAATGTCTTCAGGGAAACCCGGTTGCTTTTGATCTAAGTTAACCGCAATAATATCAAAACTAATCGGTGCAGCTGCTTGTAATTGAATTAGAATATCGAGCATTGTAAAACTATCAGCGCCACCAGATAAACAAACCATGACTCTGTCACCATCTTCAATCATATTATAATCTACGATTGCTTTACCTGTTTCATGGCGCAGTTTTTTTTGCAGTTTAGCAAATTGCTTTTTTTCTAAAGCGGTAAAATTTTCAGGATTCATTGGGACACTCAGGATAAATAATGCTGTAAGCAGCGCAGTATACCCAAGCAAGCCGGAAAAGCAAGTTCCGGCGCCTATACCTACTGTAACCTTAAGTAACTAGGTTATTATTTTATAATCATTTTAAGGCTAAAAGGTCACAGTTAATTGAATCAATAACCATCTCGGCAGTGTTACCGATTAAAAATGCAGAAAAGCCATTGCGTGTTGGCGCGCCGAGAATGACTAATTCGGCATCGACTTCTTGAACAATATCGGCGATAACATCTTCTGGTGCCCCTGATTGAATATGCACATTTTCTTTAGCGACATTAAACTTTTCAGCGTGTGTATACATAGCCTTTTTGTGATGTTCCTCAATTTCTTGATTATAGGCAACAGCATCAAAATTGGGGATCTCTATTGAGATATGTTCAGGGGTACTTGGGTAAGCGTTAGCTAAATGGATATTTGCATCCAACAACTCTTTTAACTGCAGTGCTTCTTGTGTGATCCGTTCGTTAATTGAATAATCATCTTCTGTACTTAAGCTCGTGCTTTCAAGTACCTGAATTGCCGCGACGATATTCCCCCCAATTGGCCACTCATGATCTTTGACTAACAATACTGGACAGAGACTTTTACGTAATAAATGCCAATCAGTTGGCGTAAACACTACGGCACTTAATTTATTATGATCGTGGGTGCTTTTGACAATTAAATCATGATTATTAAGCTTCGCTTCTTCTAATATCGATTCAAATGGACGCTTATGCCAAATCAATTTCAAATTTATTTTAGCATTAGGGTAATCTTGTTCTAATTGTTTAGTAAATGATTTTTGCTCTTCGAAAACAATCGCGTCTTGCATAGACTCACGTTCATCACTCGAAAAAAGAGACGTTAGTTCATAAGAGAGGTCGTAGATAACAAGGAGAAGAGATATTGAAACATTATCTTGTTGAGAAGCAAGATACAAAGCACGGGATAATGCGATTTGTGGGGTATTGACTGGATCTGCAACCACTAGAATATTTTTGTATTTATTCATAAGGCACCTTGATAACAAATTGAATATAGATTAAGTATATGTTTATTATATCGATTATACATAATCAACAATTTTACTTACCTAACTATATCTCAATTTGTGATAGATGCCATAAATGTGTTACTTTTTTGTTAAGCAGGTGAGTCAACGTTTTGACTCAAGACTACTTAACTAAGCTGACTAGCTTAAGATTCTTTCTTACCAGCAAGTAAAGCAAGGCTTTCACGATCAATAATGCTGATGTACTTACCTTTTACTTCAATCATTTCGCTTGTTTGAAAACGTCCCAGTAGGCGACTAATTGTTTCAACAGTAAGACCTAAATAGTTGCCGATGTCACCACGTGTCATGGTTAAACGGAATTCTTTAGCGGAGAAACCACGTTCAGAGAAACGCACAGAAAGATTGTTTAAGAAAGCTGCCAGACGCTGTTCAGCATTCTTTTTACTTAACAATAAAATCATTTCTTGGTCTGCTGCAATCTCACCACTCATTAAGCGCATCACTTGACGACGTAACATTGGCATTTTACCAATCAAATCATCAAGGGTGTCATACGGGATTTCACATACCATCGATGTTTCAAGTGCTTGTGAAAAACTAGGATGAACACCTGAGCTGAGTGCATCAAAGCCGATTAAATCACCAGCTAGATGGAAGCCTGTGATTTGTTCATCACCTTGCTCAGTAATTGTATATGATTTAACAGAACCTGAACGGATTGCATAAAGTGCTTTAACTTTATCACCAGCTTTAAAAATTTCGTCGTGCTTTTGAAAAGGCTTTTTGCGTTCAATAATTTGGTCGAGTGAATCTAACTCTGAATCATTCAAAGAATATGGTATGCAAAGTTGGCTAATGCTGCAGTTTTGACAGTGAATTTCACACTTTGAAGCAGTAGTTCGTGTTGGTATCTTCTTATCTAAGGCCATAATTCCAATAAACTCTTTTGATATATGTCAATATTGTAGCAAATTTAAATACCATAAGCACTTAATTGTACTAAAGCTATATAAATTACATGTAAACCGAATAAAACGAGTAATAAACCACTACACCTTTTAAACTTTGAATTCTGTATTAAACTATTGAATTGACTTGATAATTTACCAACTAAAAACATAATTGGGAAAGTGCCTAAGCCGAACGCAAACATAGTTAATGCCGAGTGTAATGTAGACCCACTAGATAAAGCCAGTGTTAATGCCGAATAAACTAAACCACATGGCAACCAACCCCATAAAAAACCCAAAGGAAAGGCGTGATAAGGTGTCTTTAATGGTAAGAATTTTCGAGCAAGTGGCTGAATGTAGCGCCAGACTAAGCGTCCGACTTTCTCGAGCTGGAGAATAGTTGAATTGAGTTGTGCAATGTATAAACCAATCAGTATTAATGTAATACCTGAAACAAAGCGCAAGATCAGTAATAAATCATAACCCGCGCCATAATTTAATCCAATTTGCGCAGTGAAACCAACAATAGCACCGATTAAGGTATAACTACTGATTCGGCCTAAATTATAAAAAAGTGGGGCGAGGGTATTAGTGTCAGTCTTTTGTTTACTTGCGTGTGCAATCGCGCCTGAAATACCACCACACATTGCAATACAATGACCAGCACCTAATATACCGATCATAAATGCCGCGATTAGACTAGTTATCATGTTTGGTTACTGATGATTCGTCGTTGCTATCATCGTCAAACAAAATATTACTGCCTTCACGTTCTAAATCTTCGAATTGATCTGACTTAACAGCCCAAAAGAAGATACCAACTGCAATAGCAACGAAAATAATCGCTATTGGAATTAACATAAAAATAATTTCCATTACTTCAACAACCTTAATGAATTACCAATAACGAGCAGTGAGCTAAGTGACATACCTATCACTGCAATGTACGGAGGTACACTACCTGAGATTGCTAACGGTAAAATTAATGAATTATACCCAAGCGCCCACATTAAGTTTTGTTTGATTATTTTATATGTTTTTGTCGCAGTAGCCAGCATATATTTCATTGCGATAAAATCTGTACTTAATAGCACCACGTCAGCACTATTTTTTGCTAAATCAGAACCTTCCCCCATGGCAACAGATACTGTTGCGGCACTCAAGACGGGGGCGTCGTTAACACCATCACCTACCATCAACATCATTTTGTTGTTAGCTTGCTGTTCATTAATGTAAGCAAGTTTACTTTCTGGTGATTGGCTTGTTCTCTTATTGGTAATGGCTAAGTCTGCGGTTACTTTCTCGGTATTATTTTCACTATCACCAGTGAGTAACGTTACCGCTAAGCCTGACTCAGCGATATAATCTAATGTTGTCGCAACATTATCACGCATCTCATCTTGTATATAAAAACGTGCGATCAGTTTGCTGTTCTTTGTTAAATAAACAACGATGTCTTTACTGTCTGATTCTACACTTATTTGTTTTGTAAATTTAGCCGAACCAATTTTATAACTGTCATCGCCGATCAATCCTGAAATACCTAAACCAATGTGATTTTCTGTTGTATCAAATTTAATTTTATCTTTGTTTGATTTAAACGCAGTCGCAATGGGGTGCGTTGAATGCTGTTCTAATGATGTAGCAGTGCGTAACAGTTCATCTTCTGTAAATTCGCCGTCTGATTTTATATTAGTAAGGGTAAACGCACCTTTGGTTAGCGTACCGGTTTTATCAAAGGCGACTTCATCAACTTTGGTCAGTGATTCAAGCACGTGTTCTTTACGGATCAAGATACCACGTTGTGATAAGAAACTCGTTGCACAGGTTAATGCCGTAGGCGTTGCTAATGATAAAGCACAGGGGCAGGTGGCGACCAGTACAGACAAGGTGACCCAAAAGGCTTTTTCAGGCTCGTAACTTAACCAGAACAGATAAGTACCAGCAGAGATGATTAACAGAGCGAGTACGAAGTAACGAGATATCTGGTCGGCTAAAATTGAAATTTGCGGTTTAGAAGACTGCGCTGAATTTTGTAAGCGGATAATTTCTGAAATTAAATTATGTTTATGTGTTTTAGTCACACACACAGTAATTGTTTGCTCGACATTGAGACTACCTGTATACACATCACTATCAACCGATTTAACGATAGGTAAGAATTCACCAGTGAGCATTGATTCATCAACACTTGTTTCGCCATTCATAATAATGCCGTCACAGGGGATCACTTCGCCACTCTTAACAATAACGTAGTCATTAATTTTAAGTTGTTTTGTTGGAACCAGTTTTTCGCTGTTATCTTCACTAACACGTAATGCCATGTTAGGAATAAGCTTTGCCATGTTGGCACTGAGCTCTGAGGTTTTCTTTCGTGCTCTTAATTCTAAATAGCGACCAAATAATAAGAAAAAAGTGAACATTGAAATTGATTCAAAATAAACTTCGCCTGTGCCGGTCATTGTTGCATAAGCAGAGGCTGTATAAGCGCCGAGTAACGCGATCGAAACTGGCACGTCCATACCAAGCGTTCGGGTGCGTAAATTTCGCAGGGCGTTAGAATAGAAAGGTTGTGCTGAATAAAGGAGTACAGGCGTTGCAACGATCAAACTAACCCAACGGAAAAGTTGGCGGTACATGTCTTCCATGTCGCCAAACCAAGTAGAGTAGAGTGCAACAGCAAACATCATCACTTGCATTGTCGCTAATCCTGCTAAACCCAAGCGTCTGAAATAAGATTTAAGTTGCTTGGTATACATTAATTCATGTTGATCGGCCTGAAAAGGAGATGCACTGTAGCCTAGATTATTAATTCGTTTTAAAATATCACTTAGTTTAATTTGTTCATCAATCCATTTAATTGCAATACGATTACTTGTCGCATTTACATTAATAAAATGGATACCTTTGGTACTGCGAAAACTTCTTTCGATTAACCAAGCACAGGCTGCACAACTAAGGCCTTCTACAGTGAGGGTTATTTCTTTTATCTCACCATCTTGGTAGACAAATTCGTCTTGTATTTCGTTATCATCATAAATTTCTAAACGTAACAATTCATCCGGTACTAACTGTTTTGCGGTCGGTGATAAATCAGTCCGATGTTCGTAATAAGAGCTCAATCCTGAACCCACAATCATTTCTGCGACAGACTGACAACCTGGACAACACATTTCACGTTCTTCAGGTGCAATATAGACTTTATATTTATTTTTATCTGCAGCTAATACACCTTCACCGCAGTGATAACAATTAGTACCGTTTGACATTAATCTTGCTCGCCGTCTAACTTAATTACAGAAGTATTTGGATATTTAACGTATTCTTGAACGCGCCACTTGCCATCAAAAGATTCTGCACGTACACGCCATTTACCTTGTAACATATCTTCTGGGATCTCAACTCGATAACTACCATCACCAGAAGCCGTCGCTAGCACTGAAATATCGTGTTTTGCCAACGTTACATGGAAGAATGAAATGTTAAGCGCTTCGTTCTCTGTCATATCACCAGTAGCGGGTGTAAGTACGGCAAATCCGTCATCAAAATTTAGGTCGAAAGTAATATTTCGCTCTAATGCGGCGTGGTATTTAGTTAAGTCTTGGTTAATTTTTTTACCATCTTTATAGTAATCGTCTGAAACCATATCTGGTTGATTATTTTGAAAGATAACAAAAGTCGAAGTACCAGCAACCACGGCCAAAGTAGGGAAGAAAATGACGAACCAGAACCAAGGTTCTTTATACCAATAAGATTTCATTGTGAACTCCAAGAAGGGAAAGGTGAAATTTAACAAAGTTACAGCCAAAAAAAAAGCTCCATTCAGCAAATGGAGCTTTAAATTACTACAATTACGTTACTTTACACTTAAACTGTAAACATAACCGCTTAGTAGCATTACTTTGTCTTCGCCTAGGATATCACCCCATGCTGGCATTACACCGTTACGACCATAACTGATTGTTTGTTCGATTGCTTTTTTAGAGCCACCGTACAACCAAGTTTTGTCAGTAAGGTTTGGTGCACCAAGCATAGTCATACCTTTAGCATCTGCGCCATGACAAGCTGAACAAGTTTGAAGGAATACTTCTTTACCTGCTGCTTCTTCACGTGCATTTACTTTACGGCCAGATAAACCAACAACATAAGTTGTTACTTGGTCTACTTTTTCATCACCTAATACAGGTAACCAACCCGGCATTACACCAGCTCGACCATGCATGATAGTAGTTTTGATATCGGCAGTTGTCCCGCCGTATAACCA
>Ga0209292_1005031_pt1 | contig 13648 bp, 11 predicted proteins | sample GOMGulsemesocosm_2_FD_184634 | JGI IMG/M metagenome (GOLD analysis project Ga0209292, IMG submission 184634) | Methane-oxidizing microbial communities from mesocosms in the Gulf of Mexico - GOM9C Gulf of Mexico (SPAdes) (version 2) | ecosystem: Environmental > Aquatic > Marine > Cold seeps... | reverse complement strand
CATGCTTGTGCGCTCCCCCTCAAAGGACATAGTGGCTCCGTAAAACACCGCCCGCAAGTCTTGTGCAATGGCAGGCCTTGGCCACTTAAACTGAAGATGGCTGATGGCGATGATTTCCCGGCACAACCAACTGAGTATTCGATGGACCAAAAAAAATACATCGCTTGCAAATTCATCATTATCAAAGGGCGGGTCAATCACCAGGTGAATCTGCTCCTCATCTACTTGCGTATGAAAGCCGAACCCCTTATCCACGATCTGATAAAAACTCACCAGACGCTCCAGCACCTGCTCCATGTTTTTGGCAGTCATAAGCCAATGTATAAGCAGCGAACGACTCCCTAAGGGCAAGAGCCCCCTGCCATGCCCCAACGTCTCATCACCCGAGGCCAATATCAGTGAGCTTGTGAATCTGGCCAACTGCTCCAGTGTTACCCTGGCATCCGGTACCTGTAATAGCGCCTTGGGAATGCGGCACTCAGACAACAAGGAATCTATCTCTGCGGCTCCTAGAGATGTCTTTGATATAGCGCCATGTATAAAGGAGATACCGAAAGATAGTGCCTTTTTATCGGTTTTTCGCATAATTTAGCTTGATTTCCTCATATTACACTTAATATTCTCTTACGTACTGACTAACTTCTGGCCCACTTATGCCGTAATCCTCAGGCCTTTAGTATTCCATATTATCAGCTTAGATTGTTATAAAGTATCAACCAGTCTGTTTATCCCGGTCATTCATCTAAGCACTGTGGTTGCACATAATAGATAGACGAAAACAGATTACCTAGAGCATCTATACGGTGATTGCACCACCGGCCACCCTGCAGAACCGCCATATAGCAAGGATTACAGCATGAGTGATTATCAAACCATTGATTACAGTGTCACCAACCGGGTTGCTACCATCACCCTGAACAACCCCAAGACCATGAACGCCATCAGCCAGCAAATGCGCCGCGAGCTGATCGATGCAACCTCGCGTGTTGCCGCCGATGACGACGTACGTATTGCGATATTAACCGGTGCAGGTCGTGGCTTTACTTCTGGAACCGATCTATCAGAAGGCCTGACGGGATATGAGAAGTTCACGGAGCAATTTCAGGAAGAATATAAGCCGATCATCAAGGCGATTGAAAATTCTTCAAAACTTTATATTTCAGCGATTAATGGTGTTTGTGCCGGTATTGGTGCGGGTATCGCACTGACCTGTGATTTTACCGTGATGGCCGACAATGCCTGCTTCTACTTTCCCTTTGCCGGAATTGCCTTGGTCCCGGACGGTGGTGCCAGCTACCAGCTGGTACAGGCGCTGGGTTACAAGCGTGCCATGCAAGCGTATGTCGAATCAGAACGCCTGAGTGCGGAATTCTGTCTGGAAAAGGGTTTAGCCAACAAGGTGGTCACTGCAGATAACCTGTTACAGGAAGCCCAAGCCTGGGCCGAAAAACTGGCCGCAGGTGCCCCCATCGCTCAAAAACTGGGTAAGCAGTGTATGCAACGCTCATTGACCGGAAATCTAGATGAAGTGCTTGATCTGGAAGCCCGGCTGCAGGATATCGCCGGTGCTACCGAAGATTATGCCAGCGCGGTAGCCGCATTTTTTAATAAACAGCAGCCTGTGTTCAAGGGCTGCTAACTAATTAATTACTAGGCCAATTTATTTACTAGATCAATTTATTTACTAGGCCAACGGCAATCACCAGCGGCTAATAATTTTTAGGAGAAATCATGAAAACTCGTATCACTGAACTACTCGGCATCCAATACCCTATCGTCTGTGGCGGCATGATGCGTGTAGGTACCGCTGAACTGGCGGCAGCTGTGTCCAATGCCGGTGGTCTGGGTATTATGACCGCCCTGAGCTGCCCAACCCCTGAGTTGCTAAAGACCGCAATAGAAAAATGCCAGTCGCTCACCGACAAGCCTTTTGCGGTGAACTTGACCGTGGGTGTTGTGGCTACAGAAATTAACTACGATGATTACGTGGATGTGATCTGCGCAAGCGGCGTAAAAATTGTTGAGACAGCCGGACGCAGTCCCGAGCCGTTTATGGAAAAATTCAACGCCAACGATATTAAAGTGATCCACAAGTGTGTTGCGGTACGCCATGCCGTGAAGGCCCAAAAAATTGGTGTGGCTGCGGTCAGCATCGATGGCTTTGAATGCGCTGGTCATCCCGGTGAAGAAGATATCCCAGGGCTGGTATTGATTCCTGCAGCAGCCGATCAGCTGAACATTCCTATCTTGGCTTCTGGCGGTATCGCCGATGGCCGTGGGATGGTAGCGGCCCTGGCATTAGGTGCAGACGGTATCAATATGGGAACTCGCTTCTTGGCAACTCAGGAAGCTCCGGTACATGAGAATATCAAGCAAGCTATTGTCGGCATGAAAGAAACCGATACCTCGCTGCTTTTCCGTAAATTTAAAAATACCGCTCGCGTATTTAAAAACGATATTGCCGTTAAGGTACAGGAAATTGAAAGTTCAGGCGGTGAGTTCGGCGATATCCATCAATATGTAAGTGGTAAAAACCAAGAGAAAGCCTGGGCCTCCGGCGAAGTTAATGCGGGAATGGTAACCTGGGGAATGTGTGGCGGATTGATTCAAGACATCCCCAGTTGTGAAGAAGTAGTAACGTCTATTGCTAACGATGCCAAGGCGATTATCACTGAGAAGCTGGCGGCTATCGCGGGTTAATCCGATCAAGGATTTTTTAATAACAGCGTTGGCACTCTGCTAACGCTTCAAATATTCAGCTGTACCAACAGCAGGTGCTTGTTTGAGGGTTCTGTCGCATCCCGCGATGTCAGAGAGCCGCATGGTAGAATGATCTTTCCATATCCTACCAAGCTGAGCAATGCATGATCTCATTCAAAGGCCGGCACACTCCTCAGTCGGCTCTGTCGCATCCCTTCGCTAAGATCGAGGCATTCCCGATCTCGATTGATCGTCTATAAGGCCAACCCATAGAACAACTCAGCGGGAGTTTTTGATGTTCCCGCCTGATTCCTTACCTGACATTTCTTTATCATTCGAACCAGCTCAATACCGGCGAGGGCGCGCTGAGCACAGAAGAAGTTCTTGAAACCCAGCATCGGTTTTGTGATTCGTTTTATTAGCCGGTGATCCTGCTCGACCACATTATTGAGATATTTACATTGTCGAATCTTGATTCGAGATCCAGCGTCGAGATTGTATTGCTTAATAGCCGCTATATTGGCGCCACTTTTATCGATGTTAATGAGGCTAGGTTTACCATTGTAGCCAATGGCTTTTGTTAAAAAGCGTAGTGCAGCCTTTTTATCACGCTTCGCCGTCAACAATAAATCAACAGTTTCACCATCTCTATCTATAGCACGGTAGTAGTACTTCCACTTCCCTTTGACCTTTAAATAGGTTTCATCAACTCGCCACCGGCCGCCAGATTTGCGTTTCCTTTTTCGAAACTCGGTCAGTAGTAAAGGCGAATAATGGATAACCCCGCGATGAATTGTGCTGTGGTCAACGCGGAAGCCACGCTCTTCCATAATTTCTTCGAGATCTCGGTAACTCAGGCCATAGGACAAATGCCAACGAACGCACTGCATTATCATATCGTTTTGAAAGTGCCTGCCTTTGAACGATATTGGTGCCATCTGCCATGCCCTAAAATCGGAAAATTCTATCACAATTCACGAAATGCGACAGAACCGTTATCGGCCTGCCGTTGGTTGGGTGTTTGCTTGCCATCCATGGTTCCTAGTCCTGCCAAGTGGTGGTCTACGCCAGTTAACAGCGCTGCACGTGTTGGAGAGCAGGTAGGTGCAACATAGAAGTCTGACATCATAAGACCAGACTTGGCTAGGTTATCGATATTTGGAGTGGAAATTTCTCCGCCAAAAGCGCCTATGTCAGACCAGCCCATATCATCGATGACAATTAATAAAAAATTTGGGCGTTCTACTTCTTTTTCCTGAGCATAAACTACAGCAGGGACTAATAAACTTAGGGCTACTAGTAATTTGATTGGCATGCTTGCCTCTGGTTCGTAAACATTATGCTTTCTAGGCATGAAACGGTTTAAAATAAATGAAGGGATGTGAAGGGTAGAAAAATATTTGTGATGCTAAGTGATTTTTTTGTGCTCTTTTCTCCATTTTGACGGGGTAATACCGTATCTTTTTCTAAAGACGGTAGAGAAAACTCCGACACTTGTGTAGCAAAGTATATCGGCCAGTTGTGAGATGCTTATAGATGAGGAAGCTAGATGTAACTCTGCCTTGCTGAATCTTATTCTGTCAAGTATCTCCTGGTAACTAAGATCTGATTTTTTTAACTTCTCTTGAAAGGTGCGTTTTTGAAAAGGAAAAAACTGCACGGCTGCATCTATTGAACATAACCCCATGGTTAAGTTTTTTTGAATGATACGTTCTACCTCTGTTATGAAATCCACTTCAATAACATCTATTTTTTCAATTTGTTTTTTTAGCTCTCTATGTAGGTGAGTATCACTTTGTGGGAGTTTCAAGCTTAAATCATTAGTGTGAAATACGATGCCGTTAAATTCTGAATTGAAAATAATAGGTACATTAAAAAACCGGCGGTAAAATGTTTTGTTTCTTGGCTCATCAAAGGTGAAGTAAATTGATGTGGGGTGCCACAGGTTCTGAGTGAGTTTTCGACAGAGATTCCAGCTCATCGTTACACTCATTTGAACGGCTTGGTTGGAGCGCTCCATCTCCTTATTTTCAAAAATACTGTCAAGATGCGCTATGTGCCCATCGCTATGAATTTCACGTGTTATGCCAGTGCTAAAAACTTTTAAGTGTTTGAGCAATACATTAATTGCTTCCTCAACCGTGGAGGAAGAGCGGGCAAGCATGCCCAGCAATCCAAAACTCTGATCACTTACTCTCTCCCCCAGTATTAATCCCAGATGTTCACATCCCGTTTCCTTAACTGATTCACTCAGTAGTCTTAAAAAGGCCGTGTGCGCTATGGGTGCCTCTGGGTCATTAAATACGATGGGCGGAATTTGTGCCGCCTGTAGCAGTGTGTCGGGGTTCCCCCCAAGCTCAGTTATGACGTCAGGGAATGAACTCAGGATTCCGCTGCGGATGTGAAATGTGGACATGGTGGGCCTTCAGTTGTGTTGGCTTTGGGTCTGCTGCGCTAAATATAAGAAATTATGCGCCATATGAGAAGTTTAATCTCGGCTATCTGGTAATTTTGTCCAAGAACTGAGCAGTACATGCCGTGGTCTTTGATTATAGCGGAGAGGAGTCCCTCGAAGAGGGTACCTAGAACCCTATGATCTTTATGTGATTGCCAGCCAGTACTTGTATAAATCATCTTGTTAGTAAGGTTTTGCTATGAAAATGAACGCCTATATCGCTGGAGTTGGTATGACCAACTTTGGAAAGCACATGACAACGACCCTTAAAGGCTTGGCGGGTCAAGCAATCACGGCCGCGGTCGCCGATGCAGGCCTCAGTTTGTCGGATCTGCAGTGTGCATACATGGCTAACGGTGCTGGTGGTGTTATCCAAGGGCAGGAGATGATCAGCGGCCAGGTTGCACTGAGAGAATTAGGCGTCGGTAAGATCCCGGTGATCAACGTTGAGAACGCCTGTGCAACCTCATCAACCGCGTTTAACCAGGCCTGCGCAATGGTGACTGGGGGAATGTACGACACCGTGCTGGTGTGTGGCTTTGAGAAGCTCATACATGAAGACAAGATGCGTACCTTCGCTGCCTTTGAGGGTGCGGTCGATATTGAGAATCCAGACGGCGCAATGGATACCCTGAGATCCCTGTCGGCTTTGGCCGGTGTGCCGGTGGAAGAAGACCGCTCAATGCGTTCAGTATTTATGGATATATATTCCCTGATGGCCAAGGGGTATATGAAAGAGTACGGCGCTACTCGCGAGCAGTTCGCGGCGGTTACGGCCAAGAACTCATTCCACGGTAGTTTGAATTCGCGTGCACAATTTAGAAAGGTTATGACCGTAGAAGAAGTATTGGCGGCGCGAGAAATCGTTGATCCATTGACTCTGCCTATGTGCTCACCTATCGGGGATGGCGCAGCAGCGGTGATCGTTGTCAGTGAGAGGAAAGCCAAAGAAATGGCGTTGAGTAACCCAGTAAAGGTGCTTTCTTCGGCGTTGGCCACCGGCTGGGATCATGGTGGTGAGGATTCTCTCGGCACCTTTACTGCTCAGCAAGCCTATGAGGCCGCGTCTATTGGCCCAGATGAACTCAGTTTGGTTGAGCTGCACGATGCGTCGGCGCCATCGGAAATTATGGCGTATGAGTACTTGGGGCTCTGTGGCAAGGGGGCCGGCTCTCAGTTCTTAGAGGAGGGGCATACTCGCTTAGGTGGGCGTGTACCGGTGAACGTCTCCGGTGGGCTGTTGCGTAAAGGTCACCCTGTTGGTGCTACGGGCACGGCGCAAATCGTCGAGCTAACCGAGCAGTTGCGTGGTGCCAGCGGCAAACGTCAAGTAGAAGGTGCGCGTTTTGGGTTGGCGCATAACGGCGGCGGACTGATTGGTGTGGATGCTGCGGTAACCGTCGTTAGTATTCTTGGGCGGGAGAAATAATTGATGAGAGACGTTAATATTCTGGCCAACCGAATTCTTGATTGGGTAGAAAAAAAGCCAAACTTGGATGTGCTGACCTTTGTAACGATCGATCAGGACGGAAACTTTGTCGATGAAGTCCGCACCTACCAGCAGTTATGGGATAACGCACAACGCTGGGCAGCCTGGCTAAAAGCTAAGGGCATGCAGAAGGGTGATGCCTTTGCCATGATAATGGCCAATCACCCTGAATTCGTTGAGCTGATGGTGGCCTCGTCTATATTGGGCACGGTGTTTGTCCCTATTGACCCGCGAACCAAGGGTGAGAAGCTGCACTACATGGTGAACTTTGCCAAGTGTAAGGGCATTGTGGTCGCAGACTATGCCTTAGCCCAAGTAGAGGCGGCCAACAAGGACGGCGATGACCTATGGACGGTAACCCTGGGCGTGGTTTCTGGCGACTACACTCGCGCTGAAAATATACTGGCCGAAACAGCACCCACTCCAGCGCTAGCGGTGGCAAGTACCGATCCCCGTGCAACCATGCAGATACTCTATACCTCCGGTACCACCGGTGATCCGAAAGCCATACTGTCGAGTTATTCGCGCTACGCAAGTTCCGCCATTCTGGGGGATGTGTTGGGTTTGACCGCAGAAGATCGTCCCTATACTGGCCTGTCTCTAACGCACGTTAATGCGCAGGTCATCACCCTGGGCGTTACTCTCACTCATGGCTTGCGCGGTGTGATCAGTCGCAAGTTCACCAAATCACGTCTATGGGATCTTACCCGTGAGTATGGCTGTACCTGGTTTAATTTGTTGGGAGGTATGACCACCGCCATCTATGCCGAGGCACCCAAGGAAAATGACGCAGACAACCCAGTTCGAATTATTCTCAGCGCCGGTATGCCTGCAGCCATATGGGAGGATTTTTCCAATCGCTTTGATGTGAAATTGAATGAGTTCTACGGCGCGGCAGAGGGCGGTATTACCTTTAACCCGGCCGGCGTTGGACCGGTGGGTAGTTGTGGTCAGTCATCTCCCACGATGGAAATGAAGATCTTTGACGAGCAAGATCAAGAGTGTGAAACCGGGGAAGTGGGTGAGATTTGTTTCCGTAACGTCGACGGCAGCTCTCAAGATGTTAAGTATTTCCGCAACAAAGAAGCCACAGAGAAGAAGACACAAGGTGGTTGGTTACGGATGGGGGACATGGGTCACGTCGATAAAGATGGCTGGTTGTTTTTCCACTACCGCAAAGGTGGGGCTATTCGTCGTAACGGAGACTTTATCGACCCGGGTTTTGTCGAAAATGCGCTCGCGCAAGTTGACTGTATTGACGATGTGTTTGTTTACGGTGTGCCGGCGGCCAGTGGTGCTCCCGGCGAAAAGGACGTGGTCGCCGCGATTGTGGTCACAGAGCCATTTGAGGCTGGTCAGATCTTTGCGGTTGCACGGGAAAAGCTTGAGGCTAATTTTGTGCCCAGCTATTTACAGGTGGTTTCTGAAATCCCCAAGACCGCTTCAGAAAAACCTCAGGAGAGAGTTCTTCTCGAAACTTTTTCGGTCGACGCCGATAATGTTTGTCTAGCTGTATAGCCAATTAATTTTATGGGTACTGTCGTATTTAAGGAGGATAAACACTCCATAAATAACGGTTAGTGCTCAGCCGCCCGTATTATTTAAAAAATAACAAGGTAGATAGAGAATGAAATATACTTTCGATGATTTAAATTTATATTGTGAAGGCTTCGTGTTTCCGGAGACCCCTCGCTGGCACATGGGTTCATTCTATTGCTGCAGTATTGATGAGGGCTTGATCTACAAAATTGGTAGCGACGGCTCTAAAATACTTATCGTGAAAGCTGAGGGAATGGTGTCGGGTTACAGTTTTATCAGCCGCGACAGCGAAGACATGCTGATCTCGTCCATCATGGACAGTAAGTTGCTTAAGTGGGATGGCAAAGAGCTCACTGAATTCGCGGATATGAGCTCGAGTGGTTGTAGCGCCACTAACGACATGGTGCGCAGTGAGCAGGGCGACTGCTACGTTGGCGGCATCCGATTTCCTGAGGGCGCAACAGGCCTGTTTGACCAGATCCCAGGTCCCATCATCCGTGTTGATGTAGAAGGCAATGTATCGGTCGTTGATAACGACGTGCAATTTCCCAACGGTTTTGTGATTACCCCAGATGGAAAAACCTTGATGGTGGCAAGCACCGCTTGGTCGTGTGTATTCGCCTACGACCTATGCAGCGATGGCACGCTAGCCAATCGCCGTACCTTTGCAACGATTCCAGAGTCCGCCCCCGACGGTATTTGCCTTGATGCTGAGGGCGGCGTATGGGTAACGAGCCATGAGCATGTTTACCGTGTTGTCGAGGGTGGTGAGATCACTGATCACATAGACATGGGTTCGTACAAGGCGACTGCTTGCATGTTGGGTGGTGATGACCTGAAAACACTGTTGATTACCGCGGCTGCGTCTCACGACCGAGAAGTCATTGCTGGTAAGCAATCAGGGCGCTTGTATACCCTTAGCGTCGCTGTGCCTGGGGCTGGCCGCCCGTCCATCTACTGATGTTTATGTGCTGATCGTTATGGCCCGGTGTGACTATTCCTGATGTGATATTGCGCTAAATATAAGAAATTATGCGCAATATGATAAAAGTTGCCCGAGTCTAATTGTTAGGCTAGAGGTGTCGAATTGGTAAAGCTCGATAACTGAAGCGTTACTGACGATAGTTATCGGGCGTTTGAACTCGAGTTATATTTAGGGTGTGGTTATGAATGTTGAGAAAAACACAGCAGGAACAAGACTTCGCGAGCGCATAGGTAAATGGAAGTTGGTTATGATTTTTGGCGCGATATATATCGCTTCGCAATTGATCATTGCTGGAATATTACACCCCCTTGGAACCTTAACCGTTTTAGAGCTACAAACATCGTTTTCTCCTGATACCTTTGTGAACATTGTTCAGGGGTGGATTGACTCAGATATGTTGTCTAGATATTGGGATCACTTTTATTTCGACATGATTCACCCTGTTTGGTATGGGCTTTTTCTTTGTGCGGGACTTTCTCACTACTTCAATGTTAACGCGATACCAAATAAGTTTGATTTCCTTCTGTTTTTGCCATTTGTTGCAGGTGCCTGTGATGCGATTGAAAATATCAGCCACATACGATTTTTATTGGACAGTGAGTCGATTACGCCACTGGCCATCGCGATAAGCGCGCTGGCTTGCAATGTTAAGTGGGTTCTGTTTTTGGGAAGCTTCCTGGCATTGTTTACGCTTGCGATTCGCTCTAAAAACAACAACTTTGTAGAGGTAGTCTGATGAAACTGGCGCGATTCACGTTTGAAGGCGGTGCCCCTGAATTTGGTGTTGTCATAGGCGGTGAGATTCTTTCCTTTAAATCTTTGATGCAGGCTTTGGGATGTCAGCACCCCGAACTTCTCAGTATGGAGGGTTATCTGGCGGGTCTACCTGGCAGTCACGGTAAGGCAAAAGAAATGATCGAGCGCGTTGACCTCACCAAGGTTTCCGAGCGCTATTCATTGGCGGTGGTTAAGTTTCTCGCGCCTCTGTCTAAGCCGCCGGCCATCATAGATTTTGGTTTGTCCCCAAGGCATTTACAGATGTCTCTGCAAACTCTGATTAGGCACGATAAAGGCAAGCTTGTTGAGTACTTAGCGAAGCCATTTATTAAGCGCAAGCTTAAAAAAATGGTGGAAGAAAAAGCCATGCCCTACTACAAGTGCAACCATAATGAGGTTATTGGTGATGGTGACACGGTTGGTTGGCCGATCTATACCTCCTATCTTGATATTGAGCCTGAACTGGGGATTGTGGCGGGAACGGATGAGCAGCCGATAGCCGGTTACGTTATTTATAATGATGTTTCCGCGCGCGATGTACAGCCCCCCGAGATGATGGGAGCGGGCCCTGCAAGGTGCAAGGACTTCTCACGTGCTCAGGGCTTAGGACCATTTCTCGTGACCTCTGATGAAATTGCTAACCCTCTGGATTTAAAGGTAACGGCAAAAATTGGTGAGCGGTTTGTTTGGCATGGCAGCACCAGCGAATATTGTGCGCACCCCGAAGAAGTGATTCGTTATCTTCGAACGATCTTCATCCCATTGCCTGGCACAGTGGTTGGAATGGGAACTATCCCCGACTGCACCGGCCTAGATAATGACGAGTGGTTGTGGCCGGGTGATGCCGTAGAAATCAGTTTTACTGGGTTGGGTACGCTGCACCAACAAATTCCTCAGGCGCCTAAAGATCTGGAACCATCTCGGTGGAAATACAGACCTGAACTAGAGCGCTGTCAATAATATCCTGTAAGTTGTACCGATTTAACGTGAAGTACTTATATACCTATTAAAACGAATGGTGATTACATGAGTAAAATAATGAACCGACATGCGATGTGCGCCTTAAGCCTCGGAATATTGCAGGCCATGTCTGCAGTAGCCTCGGCACAAACTTTTGAACTTGAAGAAATTATCGTGACCGCGCAAAAGCGTGTACAAAGTCTGCAGGACGTGCCGATATCCGTGTCTGCCATATCAGGCGAACAGATCAACGATATCGGCATGATTGACTTTGGTGAGGTGTCAGAATACATCCCCAACGTCACAATCAATAAAGGCATCACCCAGCCAAACCTTTTTATACGCGGAGTGGGTTCTGGCTCTAATGTTGGTTTTGAAGAGTCCGTAGGGCTCTTTATTGACGGTATTTATTCTGGCCGCTCCCAACTGGCTGCTGTGCCTCTGACGCTAGATCTCGAGCGTATGGAGGTATTGAAAGGACCACAGGGAATACTCTTTGGCAAAAATACCGTGGCCGGAGCCATCAGTGTTACGAGCGCCAGGCCAAGCCATGAATTCGAGTCCTACCTCGAAACACAATATGCCCCGGCTGATGGTGAGCAGGTGCACACAGGTGTTATCTCTGGAGGGCTCACCGATAACTTGGCCGCCCGCCTAGCAGTACGCTACGAGGCAATGGACGGTTGGTGGGATAATAAAACCCTTAATCGAGATGGCCCAGACAGAGAAAACTTGTTTGCCCGTGCCAGTCTGCTTTGGGACGTATCTAACGATGTAGAAGCGTTGATCAAGTACGAGAGAGGCCACTTTGATGAGAGCGATCAACCCTATGTTATCTATCAATCTGACCAGCCCGTTAACTTTGAAGGCGACAGTGTTTTTCCTGTCATCAGCGACCGCGATCAGGGGGCAATGGATATTCCTTCTCTGGACAGTACTGACGTAGAGGTGCTCGGCCTGACCGTCAATTGGGATTTATCCTTTGCGACCTTCACCTCGGTTACCGGCTATGCAACCTACGATACAACCCACCAACTGGATAGTGATGTATCGGCTACAAGAGCCTTGCGCCGAGAACTTGCCGAAGACTATAAGCAATACAGTCAAGAGGTTCGTCTCGTCTCCCCTGGTGGCGAGGACTTCGATTGGATCTTGGGCGCCTACTACCAGACCTCAGACCTCCATTCTGACAACCTTAATGTCGATCTAGATTTTGCATTACTGGGCGAGTTAGGTCTTCCCGCGCTGGTATACCAAGGGCCACAGTCAAAGCCAGCAACGTTTGATCAAGCGTCCACTTCTTGGTCCGTCTTCACTCAAGGTACCTGGGTCATCACTGACAGCCTTCGTGCCACTCTGGGCCTGCGGTATAATGAAGAGAGCAAGGATGTCGACAAAGTTTCACCCATTACAGACGGTCTAGGCAGTCGCGTTGCCACAAGTGGGCCATTGGCAGACTTTATCGTATACGCTGACCCGAGTAGTGGTGCACTGATTTCTGATCTGCGCAGCCACTCCTTTACTGGGCTGACGAAGAGCGAAAGCTCGACTACCTGGGCTGCCAATCTCCAGTGGGATGTGACAAACGACGCAATGTTGTATGCGAGTGTCAGTACCGGTTTCAAAGGTGGTGGCTACGATGAAGGCTACAACAGTGCTGGCCCACAGTTGAGAACGGGTAATATCCTGACGGGAGAACCAGATGGAGGGGTTATTGAAACGGGGATCGACAGCTCAATTCTAGAATTCAATAAAGAGTCCGCTCTCGCTTACGAGCTGGGTGCCAAAATAACCCTGGCGGATGGCGCCGCCAACATCAATATGGCCATATTCCTGACAGAGTATGAGGACCTTCAGGTGAGTTCTTTGGTCGGCGATGTATATCGAGTCGGCAATGCGGGTGAATCAACCGTGCAAGGTGCCGAAATTGATGGCCGCTGGCGCCTGACCGAAGGCTTTACACTGGGGGGCGCGCTGGCTTATTTGGATGCAAGCTACGATACATTCCTGGGGGCCAGCTGTACTAATCCCCAGGCAACTGATCCGGTTAACAACCCCGGCTGCCTGCGCAATGATGGAACAAACATCAGTTTGGGTGAGCGGGGCGGGCAGGACCTCAGTGGGGAGACCTTGACCAATGCCCCCGAATGGACCGCCAACATCAACGCCGAGTGGGTTTTCCCATTGGCGGGCTCAATGGAACTACGCACCAGGATTGATGCCAACTACTCGGATGAATTTTATTCATCCATCGCGTTGGATCCGAACACCAAGCATGATGCAGTCACGCGGATCAATGCCCGAATCGGTCTTACCGAAGCATCGGAGACCTGGTCTGTCGCCCTGATAGGGAAAAACCTGACGGATAAGGTTACCAGCGTGTCGAACAACCACACACCGATTACCTCAACGGATACTTATTTGTCTGTCCCTGGGCGGCCTCGATCGGTTGCCATTCAGGCCAGATACCGCTTCTAGGGTCTGCTCCGTCACTGGTGAGTATTCGGCCGACACAACTCTGGCGCCGGATGCTACCAGTCGCTACTAGCTGTGGGATGCAAAAATGGGCTGGCGCAACAACAATCTGGATATCAGCATCTGGGATAAAAACTTAACGGACGAGACCTATCTGGCGGCCAGCGTCGGCAACTCACAGGCGGCGCCATTTATAATCATCGACCCAGCCTCATCACTTAACAACACTCGATGGCTCAATGAACCACGCTCTGTAGGCCTGTCTCTT
>Ga0209292_1005030_pt1 | contig 13649 bp, 9 predicted proteins | sample GOMGulsemesocosm_2_FD_184634 | JGI IMG/M metagenome (GOLD analysis project Ga0209292, IMG submission 184634) | Methane-oxidizing microbial communities from mesocosms in the Gulf of Mexico - GOM9C Gulf of Mexico (SPAdes) (version 2) | ecosystem: Environmental > Aquatic > Marine > Cold seeps... | reverse complement strand
AGAAAAGCATGGCGTTTTGATTGTACCGATAATGTTCCTAGCACTGCAACGGTATCAAAAATATTGAAAAATGTAGGGTGGCAGAAAGTAAAATACGATAGTTTACAAGTTACTTTACCCGCTGAAATGGAAGTAGACTTTGGCGGCATAGGTAAAGAGTATGCTGTTGACCGTGCAATTTTACTGATTAAAGCGCTAACGGAACTTCCTGTTTTAGTGAATCTCGGCGGCGACCTAGCGACAAATTCAGCAAGGAAAAATAATCAGCCTTGGCAAGTTGGCGTTGAACACCCTGGTTTTGAAAAGAGAAAAAACATGGTGGTATCATTATTTAAAGGGGCATTGGCAACAAGTGGTGATGCCAGGCGTTATTTATTAAAAAGTGGTCATCGCTATAGTCATATACTCAATGCAAAAACCGGCTGGCCTATTGAAAACGCCCCGCGTTCGGTAACCGTTTCGGCGCCACAATGTATTCAAGCGGGAATACTCGCTACCTTGTCACAAATGCAAGGGGATAATGCCGAACAGTTCTTAGTTGAGCAAGGTGTAAAACATTGGGCTATTCATTAATAGAGACTATTCATTTTTAATAAAGGCACAGCTAAAGTTTATATTAATCATAAAAAAAGCCCTTAAGGGCTTTGTTTTTGGCTAAAATGCAGGTTAACGGTTTAGTAGGTAAATTGTTTCAACTGATGATCTAACCCTGCCACTGAATCATGAAGTTCATTGGCATGCTCACCGAGGTCATTCATCATTTTTTCGCCATCATGTGCGGAAAGCGTTACACCGTTCATGGTTTCACTAATTTCATTAATCGCTTTAGTTTGCTGTATACAAGCCTTAGCTACATGGCTCATATCATCTTGAATGGCATCCAATAAATGACCTATTTCCTCCATTGAATCCCCCGAACTGGTAATTTCATCGTTTACTCTTATGGTTTGCTCCATGCCTTCGGCTATGCCCGTACCAGCCTGTAGTATCTTGTCTTGTAAGCCAACGATAACGGTTGATATTTCCTTAGTTGATTCTTGTGTTCTACTCGCTAACCCCCGAACTTCATCGGCAACTACCGAGAAACCACGACCATGCTCTCCAGCTCTAGCAGCTTCAATCGCGGCATTTAAAGCAAGCAGGTTAGTTTGATCCGCGATTGAATTAATCACTTCAATAACTTGACCTATGCTACTGGAAGTACTTTCTAATTCTTTGATAATACCGTTAACTGCAGCAATTTTACTGCCTAAAGTGTCCATATGCGCAGAAGCTGATTGCGCTATTGCTATGGTAGACTCTGTTTTGTCACGCATTTCTATTGCAGCCGATGACGTGCGAGTGGCATTTTGTTCTATTTCGCCTGCACTCGAAGAGAGTTGAGTTGCGGCTACCGTGACAGAGTCTAAATTGACTTTATCGTCGCTGGTTTTTGCAATCAATTGTTCAGCGATAATCTCTATTTGTGAAGAGGCTTGCTGAACTTGCTCTTTATCATTATTTACACCAGTAATAACGCGACGTAGTTTTTGTAAAAAGGTATTAAATGAGCCCGCTAATTGGCCTGTTTCATCTTTACTTACTACGTTTAATGCAAGTGTTAAATCACTATCACCTTCAGCAACACTGGCAAAAGCGTGGGTCAGTAAACGTAAAGGCTTGCTAATAATGTGGGTAATAAAAGCTAATACAATCAAAGTAACTATCAATGCAAGCATATTAGAAATAATCTCACTGATGACTGCATCGCTCGCAGGTTCGTCAATGACACTTTCAGGTACAAAAATAAGTAAACGCCAAGTCATTTTTGGCATGTCAGTTGAGATAGGTACATAGATGGCGTAAAAACTCTGATCATTAATCGTGACACTATTTAACGTACCTGATTGAGTACTTTTAAGGGCTCCAAAGCCTGAAAAACCACTTTTGTCGTCGATTTCAGATAACGGTTTGTTGATCCCCAATTCAGTAATATTTTCAGGAAAAGTAACATTCTCCCAATTGTCGTCAAACAGAGCTGAAAAACCTTGATTATTAAAGGAAATAGATGAGGTTAACTTAGTGATGTTATTAATTGACATATCTATACCACCTGCACCAATTAATTTTCCTTGATGGTACATAACCTGCTCTAAGGAAACGGAAATGCCACCGGTAATAATATCAACCGCTGGTGGTGTCGCTAACATGTCTTTAAATTCTACTACATGATTATACCAGGGACGTTTACTGACGAAATAACCTTTTTCTTTATCAAATTCAATCCCCTCATCTGGAATACCGGTTACTCGGTCTTCAGCTAAGTATTCTTGGGTTATTTCTGAAGCATAAAAAGCCGACAATATATTATCATCACGATCACTAATCTTATGTAAAACACGATTTAACCCTTGGTATTCAGCATCAGTCCCTGAAATTGTGCCCCTGTTTTGATGATTAACTATCCAATCAATCACTTCTGGTGAATTAATAAATGTGTCGGCCACGCGAGCATATTGAGTAAAAAAACTTGTTATTTTAAGGGCATCATTCTCTAACTGAATATTAATTTTTTGCTGAATGTTTTGGCGAACACCATCATAAGTTGAGTTAGCAAAAATAATACTCTTGAATAAAATAGTGATAATGGCAAAGGCTGAAATGGTGTAAAGAATCTTTTTCTGTATCGAGTTAACGCTCAACATAAAGTTTATCCTAATACATTGTATTATCGGTTGTTAATTATTTTTTATTATCGATAACTAAGTTGTTTTTATATGGGTTTAGTGCGCATTCAAATGGCACAATACCAAAGAGTAAGGATAACGACAATAGCCTCAAATTTATTTTTAGCTGTTATTTTACACAGTTTTAACCGACCCTATAACAGGCCATTTTGTGGATATAAATACGCTTGAAAAGCTGAAGTTAAGGTCATCACAGGCAGATGATTAGCAGAAAAATTAATTTATTGATTTTACGTAGCAGTAAGTTATTTTAATAGTAGTGACTATTGACGTTCACCCAATTTAGGAATTTATATGAAAGTTATTTTTATAGTTGTTATTACATTATTTTCGTCATTTATTTCTGCTCAGCAAACAATGAGTAATGTCATTGAAGTGATAGGTAAAGCTTCAATAAAAGCACAACCAGATCATTTTATTTTTAGTGTGATTATTACTGAACGTGGTCGTATTGCCAGTAAAACGAAAGTAATTGTTGATCAAAAAAGCCGCTTGCTCATTGATAGCTACTTGACTACTGGCATTGCTAAAAATGCTATTGAATCCTCTCGTTTGCAACTTTCGCCGCGTTATGAAAAACGAACGAATACACCTAGTTTTGAAATACACCAAAGAGTTAATAATCATGGTAAATCTCAAATAACGAGCAATACTAATAATTCAAAAGTTGTCGTAAATAGCCAGGACTTGTCTAATAGCGATTTAAATGAGCAGCAAAAAATATACTTCGAGGTAAGTCGCACCATTACCGTTACCTTTCATGACTTTGAAATATATGACCAGTTACTAGATAATGTCGTTAAGATAGGTGTAAACCGAATTACACCATTACAAACTGCTATTGAAAATAATGAAACCTTGTATCAGCAAGCTTTAATTAAAGCGTTAAAAAATGCAAAAGACAAAGCACAAGCTATCGCTCATAAAATAGGGGCTAAACTTGGCGTGATTACTCAATTAAAAGAAGCTGCTTATCACGCTCCTCGTGCGTATGCGATGGTAAGTAATAGTAGAGAAAGTTTTAGTTCTCAAACGACAGAAAAGAATATTACGGCGCAAGTGAGTGTAACTTTTACGATTAAGCATTAAAGATGAGTTAATTTCGGGAAAAAAACGTAATAAGGGCTTTAAATTCATAGCCCATCGGGTTATGTTATGCGCTTTTCGCATGATGAACAAACTCTGCGTAGTCGTTAACAGAAGTAAACATGAACAAAATTGAATTATATCAAGAGCTTTATCAGCAAGTTGAGGCGTTAACTTGCGATGAGCCAGATACTATTGCTAATATGGCAAACATCAGTGCTTTACTTTTTGAGCATTTATCACAGGTTAATTGGGTAGGTTTTTACCGCTTAATTGATCATGAGTTAGTATTAGGCCCATTTCAAGGAAAAGTCGCTTGTATTCGTATCCCTGTTGGGACTGGCGTTTGTGGTACAGCCGTTGGCGAAAATAAAACTCAACGTATCGCAGATGTACATGCTTTTGATGGGCATATTGCTTGTGATGCAACAAGTAACGCTGAAATAGTTATCCCTATTAGAATTAATGAGAAAGTTATTGCGATTCTAGATATTGATAGTACCGAACTTGATCGCTTTGATGAAGATGATCAACAAGGTCTTGAAGCAATAATTAATTTATTTCAAAATATCATCATTAAGCATGGCGTGGTAAACTAATGAAAGAGATTATTGTTATTCATGATTATTTGGTTACCGAAAGTATTGTTGGTGACTGGGATGGTCAAGAAGAACTCGTTACTGAACGTATCAATGAAATCTATCATTTGATTTACGATTTAGCTGAGGAAGATATAGAACCTGAGATTTTAGCGCAATTATTATCATTGGTTTGGGATGCTTGGATTAGCCAAGAATCATTACCTGAAATTGAAAGTGAAGATATATATGATTGGTGTCAACATTTGTTGGATAACCGAGAACAATACCTTCAAGATTTAAACCCTTAAGATTAAAGAATTTTTAAAAGTTGTATTTATGGAAACTAAAATAGAAAGCGAAGTAAGCAAAAACGAAACTGGTGCCAATGAAGTAAGCACTGAAGCCGAAGTTAGCACTGAAGCTGAAGTTAACACTGAAACTGCTGCACCCGTTGAAGCTGAAGTTAAACGTTTAAGCACGAAAGAAATTATCGCTCATTTAGCTGATAAATTTCCTGCTTGTTTTTCAACAGATGGGGCAGCGAAAGCACTTAAAATCGGTATTTTTCAAGATTTAGCTGAAAAGTTAATCGATGACGAAACCGTGAGCAAAACGCGTTTGCGTCAAGCTTTAAGACATTACACCAGTAGTTGGCGCTACTTGAAATCAGTAAAGCTAGGTAATTTCCGTGTTGATATCGACGGAAATGAGGTTGCAGAAATCGACCAAGACCAAGCTGAATACGCAAGTAAGACTCTAAAAGAAAGCCAAGACAAATTTGGTAACAAAAATAAACACGACAAAGCTTCCAAAAAACCTTATAAGGGAACTAAGCTTAATAAGTCAGACAATTCTTCTGAAGTTAAATCGTCTGCTCACAACCAAGCTAAGAAACAAAGTAAGCAAGCTAAGTTTAAAACTGTTCAATCAACAAAACGTACAGAAACAAAAGTAGAAGTAAAACTTGTTCCTGTTGAAACAAACGCTGTTGTTGTTGGCAAAAGTGTTAAAGTTAAATTAGGCAATTCGCCTATGGAAGCTGTTATTACTGAGGTTGCTGGTAAAGATGTGAGTGTACAATTAAATTCAGGAATGGTTGTTAAGACACAAATTAAAAATATATTTACTGAATAAATTGGAGTACTTGGGCATGCTAAAAATTTGTCGTATCGCAATTGCCGTTTCTTTGTCGTTATCATCTATTAGCTTATTTGCTTTAGAAACAACAGACAATATTGATGAACTTCCCATATTGGCGCCAGAAAGCCAGCATGCTACTTCGAGTAAACGGGTTACAGCTCAGTTTACTCGAACTCACTATACTAAAATAAAAATGGACGATGTCCTTTCTGAAAAAATATTTGACCGCTATGTAAAACAACTTGATTACGCACGTAATGTTTTTTTAGCAACCGATATTGATGATTTTCAGAAATATCGTTATGAATTTGATCGTATTATCGCACGTGGCAAGTTAGATATTCCTTACGAAATATTTAACTTGAACCTACAAAGACGTCTAGAACGTTATGAATACGCATTAAGTTTATTAGATAAACCTTTCGATTATACCACTGACGAAGTTTACAACTTTGATCGTGAAGACGCAGCTTGGCCGAAAGATATAGCTGAATTGAACGAGCTATGGCGTTTAAAAGTAAAATATGACGCACTTAACTTAACGTTAGCAGGAAAAGAGTGGCCTAAAATTCAAGAAGTTTTAGGTAAACGATATCGTTATGCGATTAAAAGATTAAAACAAAGCGAAAGTGAAGATGTTTTTCAAGTCGTCATGAATAGCTTTGCGCGCGTTGTTGAACCTCACACATCTTATTTATCACCTAGAAATGCTGAAAAATTTCAAATGGACATGAACTTGTCTCTTGAAGGTATTGGTGCTGTTCTTAGAGCTGAAGAAGATTATACGGTCATTCAAAGTGTTGTTTCTGGTGGACCGGCAGACAAGTCTAATGATTTAAAGTCTAAAGACCGTATCGTTGGTGTCGCTCAAGATGACGGAAAGTTTGAAGATGTTATTGGTTGGCGTTTAGGTGATGTTGTTGAACTTATTAAGGGTCCTAAAGGCACTAAAGTTCGCTTGCAAGTATTACCAGCAGAAGCTGAAGATGATGCCGTGATCAAAGTGGTCTCTATTGTTAGAGATAAAATTATTCTTGAAGATCGAGCAGCACAGTCTGAAGTTTATTTTGAAACAGAAGGTGATGAAAACTCTAAAAAGTTAGGTGTTATTACTATCCCAAGTTTTTATAATAATTTGTCTCGTGATGTCAAAAAAGAATTAGCTAAGTTAAAAGCAGAACAAGTATCCGGCATTATTGTTGATTTACGAGGTAATGGTGGAGGTTCACTTCCTGAAGCAACCTTATTAACCGGCCTATTTATCGATAAAGGACCGGTTGTACAAATTCGTGACGGCGCCAATCGCGTTCATGTAAACAGTGATGATGATGGCATAAGTGCTTACGATGGTTCGCTAACCGTAATGGTAGACCGTTATAGTGCTTCTGCTTCTGAGATTTTCGCTGCAGCAATTCAAGATTATGGCCGTGGTGTTATTGTCGGTGAACATACCTTCGGTAAAGGAACCGTGCAGCAACATCGTGGGTTAGGCCGTGTATATGATTTGTATGAAAATCCTTTAGGAAGCATTCAATTTACCATTGCTAAGTTTTATCGTATTAATGGTGGAAGTACACAACATCGTGGCGTATTACCCGATATTGCATTTCCTACAGCGGTTGACCCAGAAGATTGGGGCGAAAGTCGTGAGAAGAATGCGCTACCTTGGGATCAAATTCCGAAAGCGAGATATCAGAAACTAGGGGATCTATCAGCGGATTTATCTTATTTAGCTTCTTTACACACAGAACGTGCTAAAACTAATCGTGAATTTAATTATCTACTTGATGATATAGCTATTTATCAACAAGAAAAAGACGATAAAACTATTTCACTCAAATTGGTTACTCGCAAAGAAAAGCGAGAAGCGCGTAAAGCTAAGCAACTCATTCGAGTTAATGAACGTTTAGTGTTAATGGGTAAAGAAAAAGTAAAAACTTTAGAAGACTTACCTGATGAATTAAACGAATTAGACCCGTTCTTAGATGAAACGGCTAAAATAACGTTTGATTTAATTTCTCTTGGTAAAGTAGCTAAAAAATAATTAAACTGAGTAAATAATAAAAGCCGCTTTATTGCGGCTTTTATGTAAAGAAAATACAAAAATGAAATAAGAAGAAGATAAAAAAATTAAAAAAATAATAAAAGTTAAGTAAATTTCACCTATAAAATCCAAACCATAATAATAAAAACTTAAGGTCGGCATCGCACATGACAGAGCCAGAATTAAACAACGATAAAATTGTAACAAACACTCCCAAAGCACCCAGTATGCTTGATGCGTTAATTCCTATTATTGCATTAGTCGTAATGCTAACCGCAGCAGTAGGCTATTTCGCAGATAACTCATCATTTGGACCTAACCAAATTGCCTTATTACTCGCTATGGGAATAGCGATCGTTATTGGGATTAAAAACGGTCATTCGTGGCAATCCATCGAAAAATCTATTGTTGGTGGTATTTCAATTTCACTTGGTGCTATTTTAATTCTGTTAGCGGTAGGATCATTGATAGGTACCTGGCTACTTTCGGGTACTGTTCCAACGATGGTTTACTATGGTTTAAAAATTATAGACCCGAGTTGGTTTTACGCCGCTGCTTGTTTAGTCTGTGGTATTGTTGCCATGAGTATTGGTAGTTCTTGGACAACAGCTGCTACTGTTGGTGTTGCATTTATTGGCATTGCTAGTGGTTTTGATATGTCCAGTGCAGTTACTGCTGGGGCAGTTATTTCGGGCGCATATTTTGGTGATAAACTATCTCCATTGTCTGAAACAACCAACCTTGCACCTGCTGTGGCAGGTAGTGAATTATTTGAACATATTCGTTATATGCTCTGGACTACCATACCTTCTATCAGTATTGCTCTTGTACTGTTTCTTATTATTGGTTTTGATCACTCTTCAGCGGTCACAGGAAATACCGAGAGTATTGATACACTGTTAACAACGCTTGATGCGACTTATAATATCTCAGTACTTAACCTTATCCCTTTATTTATATTACTTTATTTAGCCTATAAAAAAGTTCCGGCATTCCCTGCTGTTGCAATTGGTGCATTAATTGGCGCTGTTTGGGCTTTAATTTTTCAACAAGAACTCATCTTAACTATGGCAGCTGAAGGTGTGAGCGGTGCTCAAGCATACATCATGGTAGTTTGGACAGCTTTTTTTGATGGTGTAGTTGTTAATACAGGTAATAAACAAATTGATGAACTGCTTAGTCGTGGTGGTATGTCGAGCATGCTAAATACTATTTGGTTAGTCATGTGTGCGTTAAGTTTTGGTGCTGTTTTAGAGCACTTGGGCATGTTAGAGAAGTTTGTAAAAGCAATTTTATCTACGGCTAAATCTACAGGCAGTTTAATTACGAGTACCGTCGCAACGTGTATTGGTACAAATTTAATAACAGCAGATCAATACATGGCGATAGTTATGCCAGGTCGTATGTTTAAAGCTGAATTTAAACGTCGAGGTTTTCATCCAACTGTATTAAGCCGTACTTTAGAAGATTCAGGCACGATCACTTCACCATTAATTCCGTGGAACACTTGTGGTGCCTTTATGATTGGTGCATTAGCGTTAACTTCATATGATTATATTTTTTACTGCTTCTTTAATTTAATTAACCCGGTCATTGCAGTCATTTATGGTTACAGCGGCTTTAAAATTAAAAAACTCGTAACAAGCAGTGCTAACTAACATCAAAAAATTAGTAGAGGAAGATAGCTAATTCTTTTATATACTATGAATTTCGATTTAATATAAAGCCTGTTTTTACAGGCTTTATTATTTCTCAAATAAGGAATATCTCATGACAGACTTTACCACACGTTATTTATCTGATTATCAAGTTTCAGACTTCACCATTGCCACTGTCGATTTAACTTTCGAGCTTGCTGATACTACAACAATAGTCACGAATACTATGGCTGTTAAACGTACTAATATAAATGCCAAACAACTAGTGCTTGACGGTGAGCAGATGAAGCTTATTTCGCTACAAATCAACACACATGTATTACCCGAAGCTTGTTATAACATTACAGATACACAACTTAGTATTGAAGTGAACCAGGATGAGTTTACGGTAACTATAGTTACAGAGATCGATCCTCAAAATAATACATCACTTGAAGGTTTATTCAAATCGGGAGGGGCATTTTGTACGCAATGTGAAGCGGAAGGTTTTAGACGTATTTCTTATTATCTTGATCGTCCTGATGTTATGGCAATATTTTCGACTAAAGTGATTGCTGATAAAAAGCAATACCCTTACTTATTATCAAATGGTAATAAAACGTTAGAAGGCGATTTACCCAATGGTAAACACTTTACTTGTTGGAAAGATCCTCATCCAAAGCCTTGTTATTTATTTGCCTTAGTTGCCGGAGACTTTGACTTATTATCAGATACGTTCACCACGATAGACAGCCGAGAAGTAACTTTAGAAATATTTGTAGATAAAGGTAATTTACATAAAGCTCATCATGCCATGGCCTCATTAAAAAAATCCATGACTTGGGATGAAGAAACGTTTGGCTTAGCCTACGATCTGGATATTTATATGATTGTAGCCGTAGACTTTTTTAATATGGGAGCGATGGAAAATAAAGGCCTTAATGTATTTAATTCAAAATTTGTTCTAGCTGATGATGAAAGTGCAACCGACACTGACTTTTTCAATATTGAAGCCGTTATAGGTCATGAATACTTTCATAACTGGACAGGTAACCGTGTTACTTGTCGTGATTGGTTTCAACTCAGTTTAAAAGAAGGTTTAACGGTATTTCGCGATCAACAGTTTAGTGCAGACATGCATAGTGCAACGGTAAACCGCATTAAGAATGTTCGATTACTACGCGCGCAACAGTTCGCTGAAGATGCGGGTCCAATGGCACATCCAATTCGTCCTGAAAAAGTAGTAGAAATGAATAATTTCTACACATTAACGGTATACGAAAAGGGTGCTGAAGTTATACGAATGATTCATACTTTATTAGGTAAAGATAAATTTAGAAAAGGAGTGGATTTATACTTCCAACGTTATGATGGTATGGCGGTAACTTGCGATGATTTTATTAATGCAATGTCTGACGCGTCGGGTGTCGATCTGAACTTATTCCAAAACTGGTATAGCCAATCTGGAACGCCGACACTTTCTGTAAGAGAAGACTTTAAAAATGGCCAATATCAATTATTGATTGAACAACAAAATTCAGCGCAGGCTGATGGTAGTACGCCACTAGCTCTACATATTCCAATAGCAATAGAATTGATCTCAGCTGAAGGTAAGGTTACAACCGAGTTACTTGAACTAAAAGACAAACAGCAAACTTGGACATTCAAAGGTTTTTCGCAAAAACCTATTTTAGCTATCCTTGCTGATTTTTCTGCTCCAGTAAAATTAGAATTTTCTCAGAGTGATAGCGACTTAACAACGATTATGGCATCTGCTAATGATGAGTTTTGTCGCTGGGATGCTGGTCAGCAGCTAATGTTGAATTATATAAGTGAACTTGTGGTTGATGAAAATTTTACGTTGCCGCAGAGTTTATTAACTGCGTATCTAGCTGTATTTAATAATAGCTCTGTTAATGCCTTCAAAGCAGAGCAATTTTCACTACCTAGTTTTGATGAAGTGATCGCTGTTTTAGAAAATACTGATCCTATAAAGGTAGTTAATGCTATTTCCACCGTTAAGTTGTTTTTAGCCGAAGGCTTAGCAAGTAACTTTGAAAAGGCGTACAAGAGTAACCAAGCAAACAATTACCAATATAACGGTGATGCTGTTGGCTCGAGAGCATTTAGCAATGTTTGTTTATCTTACTTGTCATTATTACCGGCATATCAAGATAAAGTTGCGATGCATTATCAACAGTCGGACAATATGACTGATACTTTAGCCGCTCTTACATTATCAGCCAAAAATGATTTAAGCACTTTGGATGATCAATTACAGCACTTTGAAATTAAGTGGAATAACACGCCGTTGGTTATGGATAAATGGTTTAGTATTGCAGCTCAGCAATCATCTGAAAATATTTATAGCCAGTTAGATAAATTATTAGTTCATCCACTGTTTAGTTTAAAAAACCCAAACAGAGCTCGGTCACTTATTGGTAATTTTAGCGTTAATAATCCGCGTTATTTTCACTGTATATCAGGGCAGGGCTACCAGTTTTTAGCCAAACAAATTGCGTTATTAAATGAAATTAACCCACAAGTCGCTTCTAGACTGATTACACCATTGATTCAATTTAAATCTTTTGATAAGTCCAGACAAACATTAATGCGTGCAGAGTTGAAAAAATTAGCTAAGCTTGAAAAGCTATCAAAAGACTTAAAAGAAAAGCTTGATGCGGCATTAGCTGAGTAATTACATTTAGATGAAGTATTATTTTTCAATAAATATGACCTCTGCGGAGTTTTACCCATACTACCAAGGTAAGATTCATTCGATTGTTGTTACCACCAATACAGGGGTACGCGTGCAATTTCCTGCTATGCATATGCGAGAATATTTGTTATCGAGTGGTATAAACGGTTATTTTTGTATGGAAACACGCAATAATAAATTTTTATCTTTAACTAAAATATCGTAATTAGAGTATTTGCTTTAAACAGTGGTCAGACCATCTGGTTAGTATCAGGCTATCATTGATATTTAGCTGTATCAGTTAATATAGGTGGTTACTTGCTAAAATCCCATTAAAGAAAGTCCTGTTTAAAACGCGCGTTTTAAACAGGGTTTTGGGAATCGATATTTATTCAATGCAAGCCATTAAAATACAGCCTCTTATCAATTGTTTTTACTCCTTGCACCACGAAGAAAATGATGCAATTATTGTTTTAGACCACTTATTTCGAATAGATAAGTCGTGATGATAAAAATAAAATAAAACACAATCAACATGTTCTGGGGAGAGAATAAATGAAATATAGCGCTCGCAATAGGTTTTACAAAAAACCTTTGGCTGCCGGTATTACCGCAGCTTTGCTTTGCTTAGCGACAGCAGGCCAAGCACAAGCTGAGAATTTCACTTTAGGTGATTTTGATATAAGTTTCGATTCAACGTTTAGTTATGGCCAAAGTTGGCGTGTAGAAGACCGCAACTGGAAAGACAATGTTGGTAAATCAAATAACCCGAACAACGGATTTGATTTTAGTCATTATCACCCATCACTGAATGTAAATCCTGACCCAGCAACAGTATGGAATGGTGAAGGCGGGTATTCTACGAATGGCGATAATGGTAATCTTAATTTTGATTCAGGCGAGGCTTTCTCTCAAATATTGAAAGGCTCTCACGAATTAGATATTCGTAATGGAAACTTTGGTCTGTTTGTCCGCGGTATGTATTTCTATGACATAGAAATGAGCGACAGCGACAGAGCATGGACAAACCCATTATCTAACGTGAACAATGATCCATGTCGTGATAATGAAGCAAGCGACCAATTATGTAACGACGTAAGGTTACTTGATGCATTTGTCTATGGTGACTTTGAAGTAGGTGAAATGCCGCTTTCTGTTCGTGTTGGTCAACAAGTTATAAGCTGGGGAGAAAGTACTTTAATCTCTCACGGTATTAGTGAACTAAACCCTGTTGATATAGCGCGTCTTCGTGCTCCAGGTTCAGAACTAAAAGAAGCCTTTATTCCTTTTGGCGCAGTTTGGGCATCATTGAGTATTACTGAAAACTTCAACATCGAAGGCTTTTATCAGTACAGTTGGGAAAAAACGGTACTTCCTGCACCAGGTAGCTATTTTTCAACCAATGACTTTGCTGGTGACGGCGGACATTTTAATAATGTTCAACTAAACTTTGCTAGTAATCCAGATATGGACCTTGATTATCTCCTAAAAGGTTTGAATATTCTTAGCGCGAGTATATTAGATGGAAGTGTTCCAATGTCTAGTGCGGGCAGTGCTTATTTAGGTGCTTTTCCAACTAAGTTAACCCTTCGTCAAGCTGATGCAGAAAATGAACCTGATGATGGCGGCCAGTATGGTTTGCGTCTATCTTGGTTCTTACCTGAATTAAATGACACTGAAATTAGTCTTTACCACATGAACTATCATAGTAGACGTCCAGTATTTTCTGGTATCACT
>Ga0209292_1005024_pt1 | contig 13659 bp, 13 predicted proteins | sample GOMGulsemesocosm_2_FD_184634 | JGI IMG/M metagenome (GOLD analysis project Ga0209292, IMG submission 184634) | Methane-oxidizing microbial communities from mesocosms in the Gulf of Mexico - GOM9C Gulf of Mexico (SPAdes) (version 2) | ecosystem: Environmental > Aquatic > Marine > Cold seeps... | reverse complement strand
TAAATGAATAGTAAATAAATTTATCAATAATGTAAAAAATACTGACACTTTTTAAACAGTTAAGGAAGTTTAATAACATAATGAGGGCTTATTATTCATGCTCAATAAAGGTATTTATTACTAGGAGTAAAAAGAGTGAAATTACTTAAATATAAAAAATCATATGAGATATCATCTGAATAGACATTAATAAATATTAAGGATAATAATGACATTGCTAGAAAATAGAATTCCACCACCATTAGTAGCTGTATTTATTGCTGCAGTTATGTGGGGACTGAGTCAGTTCACTAGTACTTTGCTGTTAGGTATTACAGTAAAATATTCACTCATCATCGGTTTTGTCCTTGCGGGAATATTTTTTGCTGTATCAGGTGCAATCTCTTTTCGATTAGCTAAAACCACGGTAAATCCCTTAAAACCTGAAACAGCCAGCGCATTGGTCACTTCGGGCATTTATCAATTTACTCGTAATCCCATGTATGTCGGTTTTGTCGCATTTTTGTTTGCTTGGGCAAGCTTCTTAGGCACAGTGTGGGGAGTTGGCTTGATTGTCGTGTATATTGCATATATTCAGCGTTTTCAGATAACACCAGAAGAAAGGGCGTTGACTAAGATATTTAAAGGTGAGTTTATTGATTATAAAGCGCAGGTTCGTCCTTGGTTATAATCATTAGTTCTTTATAAATGAAGAGTTTCGCTTAATTTAGACAAAAAAGAGAAGTGCATTACGCACTTCTCTTTTGACTTAGTAGTAGGGTCTGAAATTTACTACATATTTGATAATAACTTAGGATTAGTAACTAAGTTTCTTACACCATGGGCATGGTCTTCTTTAAAGGCATTACCTTTACACCAGTCTCCAACGGTTTCAATGTTAACCTTGGCAACTTTAGGGCGTACACTCCAAGAAACTTGAAATGGTGATGCTTTTTCATTGTAGCTAGGACCCGTAGTTGAGCCTGCGTATTGAATTGGTGCGCCAGTATTATTTGGAATGTTTAACGCTTGATGTTTACCATTTACTACTGCATGTTTAGTTAACTCATTAAAATCTAGAGCCTTTTTGTCATTCACTAAAACATATACTTGAGTTTCTACACGCGCTTGTATGTTAGTAATTGACTCCCCTAAGCAGGCTCCTAATGTATAGCCAGGTTTTGCGAGAGCAGTTGAATGTACATAGTGAACTTCTATAGTATCACCAGGATAAAGACCACCGTGTGGGTTAGGACAGATATCTTTGTTAATCTTTTTAGTTTCCGAGCTACTTAATTTACCTGAATAAGCAAAACCTGACTGATAGCCAGTGCCGGTACCATTACCTGCATATTTAGTAAACTCGCCACCTTTATGCTCAGCATTTTTATGAAAATGTATATTACAAAGGTTCATATCTGTATAAGCAGGTGCTTCGCCAAAAATACGAGCATTGGTGCCTTTTAGAGAGCTGAGATCACGTGGAGATTGCGGACCAAAGCCTTTGCCATCTGTCTTTATTTCTAACATAGCGCGTTGCTTTTCAATCACGCTGTCAGAAACATGCTCATGTCCACTGCCAGCAAAGCTTGTTAGTGGTACTAATGTGGCGGAAATAGCCAATGCAATAATAGTTGTTTTCATGTTTTACCCTTAAGGTTGTTAATTAACTGGTTACTTATGAAAAATAGCACTACTTGAATATTTTTCTACATTCGATAGCTAAAGTAGAAAATTGTTTATGGATGATTGTATGAAAACAAAGCTATTCTTCGTTTTAATTATATAGCTTGTTAATAGCGAAACTACAAGTTGGCCTTATTATATAATTGTACATATAAACAATGTTATGCTTTGTTTTTGATGGGTTTTCATCATAAGTTAATGGTTCAGTATGCTACAGCAAAACGTGATATTAGACACTAGCACTATCCTACTATAAGTCGCCTAATATGTTAAAAATTGTAATTACTGTGATATCTGATGTTATGGGATTGGGACAGTTGATAGTCGGAAAATACAGAGAATACGACCAAATAACTCATGTTGTGAGTTGGAGATTGCTAGCTATAATTCTATTGTTAGAGGCATAAATATATTATGTGATATGTCTGGCATTTCAATAGGAGTATAATTATGATTGAGCTGAAAATACAAGCAGTTGGCACGGGAGTAGGAGTAGAGCTTCCTTTAGCCGTGCTAAAACAATTACAAACCAGCGAAGGAGAGACTATCTTTTTAGAGGATATGTTTGATGGTAGTTATAGATTGGCTAAACATGATGAAAAATCTGTGGAATTAATGATGTTAGTTGACGGTCAAATGCACGAAGAAGATTCCTAAAGAGATCAACTAAAATATGGGTGAATATAGCGTAAAAAGGAAAATGAGTGGGAATAAACTACTGCGTTATTCACAAATATCTGTAGCTAAAGTTTTTGAAAAAGAAACGCAGCTTATCACCCAAATTCAAGCCGGTGAATTCACGCAATGTTTAATGTTATGGCAAGCGAAAGAAGCTACGTTGGTATTGCCAGCGGGTAAAAAATGGCAAGAGTCCGATGAGCTTAAAGCAGGGCTATTCGCCGATAACTGGTTATTACATTCACGAAAAACCGGTGGTGCACCTGTGCCGCAATGTCCGGGAATTATCAACTTATCTCATCTTTACCTTTGGTCAATAGACACACCTTATTCAATCACCCAAGCCTATAAAAATTTATGTGCAGTATTAGAGATTTTTTTTAAAAAATATGGCTTAACCAGTCAAGCTCATGCGACTGAATTTTCTTATTGTGATGGTGATTACAATATTAATATTAATGGCAAAAAAATTGTCGGAACTGCTCAACGAGTCATTTTAAAAAAAGGTGGTGGTAAAATAGTGTTGGCACAAGCATTTATTCTTATCGATGTACTGCTAGCTGAAATCATAAAGCCGGTCAATTTATGTTACCAGCTTTCTGATAAAACAGAGCGAGTCAAAGCACACGTGCATACTGGCTTGTTTGAACATATAAACGAACGGCCGACAATCGACCAGTTGTACCAGCAGTTAACTCAAGCCTTTGTTGATAGTGCTTTGTATAGCTAGCCATAAACTGCCAATAATATTTAGTCTGGCTAATGATGGCTAACTTTTCTTGTTACTCGTTAGATATTATTTTACTAGTTGAAGGTACAGGTCTGAAAACTTTACGCGATTTTTATAGCCTTTGAAAAAATGCTTATCGATGACCTTACCCACATTATCAATAACCACTACACCAGGGTAGGGGATGCCGTAATTGTCATCACCGATGGTATATTTACTATTAACAATATTATATGCAGACATGGTTTTTACATCTTGATCTGATAATAATGGATAACTGATATTTTTATGCTCGGAAAATTCTTTTAATATTGCGGTATTATCATAAGAAATGGCAGCTAAGCCATAGCCTAATTTTCGGAATTTTTCGGCATGGTCATTCAATTCAATCAGGTGTCGCTTACAAAATGGGCACCAATCGGCAGAGCGGAAAAATAATATGATTAATCCTTTGTCGCCACTAAGTTGTTGGATAGTTACTGGTTGTTGGAGAGTATTCATTACCGTGATTGGTGGCGCAGGTTTCCCTAATTCTGGGCCAACTTCAATATTAGGATTAGCATAAACGTTGGTAGTTAAGAGCAGTAATAGCGAAAACGAGATGTTCGTTATTACAGCTCTTATATTGTTAAACGATAAATCCATTGTATTTTTTATATTCATTTACATTACAGTCTTAATAAGTTATTTGCTTAAAAGACCGTGTAATGAGGTAAAAATTTCATCATGCAGTGAACAGTTACCTTTCAAGCTTTACCATTGTTTTAGCAGTGTACTCGCTTCGCCTTTTTCAGGAAATTGTTGTTCACTGTCAATTGCTTCAATTAAGTATTTTTTAGCTTCTACTTTTCTTGATAGCGCAAATAAAGTCACAGCAATGTGATATTTTACTTCAGCATTATCAAAATCTTTAGTTAGGGCTAAACGAAATAAGGCGATGGCTTGTTTGTGCTCGCCCAGGCGACTTTTAATCCAAGCAAGCGTATCAATAATTACGACATTTTCAGGCACGTAACCATAGGCTTGTTCAGCATATTTTTTAGCTCTTTCGGTATTACCTAAAGAAAATTCAACGTTGGCGGCATTATTTAGCAATATAGGCAGAGGCCCATTTTTCTTTAGTAATAATTGATAATAGTCCGCGGATTTCTGTAGTTGTGCATTACCTTTGTAGCTATCGGCAAGCGCAATAGCTACTAACATGTCATCAGGGTATCTTTTTAGCCAACCATTCAATGGTTGTATGGCATTATTTAGTGCGTTTTGCTGTTTGTAACTACGGTACAAACCTAAGATTGCTTGTTTTTGATCTGACTTTAGTAAGGCATCTTGATAAAACTTTATAGACTGTTGAGTGTCACCTAATGCAAGGTATAAGTCTCCTTTTAGCACTAAAGGTAAGCTCTCACTTTTCGTGATATCTGCAATGGATGAAATTAGGTTTAGTGAAAATCCTTCATTTTTATTTTTTATGGTTATATTTACCAAGCCTAAATAGGCTGGCAAGTAGCTATCATCAGCAATCATCGATCTTTTATAAGAGTTGGTTGCACCGGCATTATCTTTCGCTTTTAGCTGTGCTTTAGCGAGAATGATAAGCGCACTCGCTTTTTTACGAGACTTTTCAACGTAATCTCTTAATGCTAAGACTGCTTGCTGGGGTTTATTTTGTTGTTGATACAGCTTGGCAATCGTTAATAATGCTTGTGGCTGTTTGGGGTTTAATCCAATAAATTCATCAATTAAGTCAACAGCTTCATCTAGCTTGTTTTGTTTGGTCAAAATACGACTTAACTTTAATACTACATAAAAATCATTGGGGTCTTGTGCATATGATTTTTGTATCCAAATTAAAGCATTCTCAATATCTTTTTTAAATAAATAGCTGTCAGATATTTCAGTCATCAGCAGGGTGTTTTTATCAAAAATAGCCAGCTTAGCTTCTAAAAAGTGTAATGCTTTATCAAAATCACCGGCAATATTGTCCATTCGCGCTAAATGCACCATAGCAATGATGTTGGTATCACTTAATTCCAGCGATTTTTCAAATGCAGCCCGGGCTTCAGGTAATTGCCTGTTTAATCCATAGAGCATGCCAATTCGTTGTTGAAAAAAACTATTTTCGGGGAACTTGGCTATTAGCGCTTTAGCAATATCGATAGCAGAGGAATAATTTTGAGTGTTTTGGTATGAATCAATAAGCAATAGCTTAATTTGGGTACCATTTATTTCATTATCCTTAATGGACGATAATACGTCGATGGCTGCTTCATAATCACCTGATTGCATTTTACTGCGAGCTAAATTACTCACACTAACCGTTGAGTAAGGATAACTATCGACCACTTTTTTAAAATAAAACTGTGCCTTGGTGCTTTCTTCTAATTGTAAATAGGTTAAGCCTAACAGGGTCAGGATGTCGGGGTTTCCTGGTCGGGCAACATTTGTTTTACTCAGTAAGTGACGCGCTGAATTTAAATCACCTTGCTCTATTTCAATACTGGCCAACATGCGCACAGCATCAATATCAAATTCAATATAATTTAAATAATAAGTTAGGTAGCGATGAGCATCATTTAAGTTACCGAATTTAAAATTAGTTAACCCTGCTAAAAAAAAGTAATCAGGTGTGCTTTTCATTACTTCTGGCGGTACTGCGGCTAAGGTCGCAATGACTGCTGATAACTTATTATTATCGGCAGTATCTTTTTCCTTGTCGTTACTGGGTAAGTTAGCATCAATTATTGCTTCTAAATAACGGGCTCTTGGTTCATTGGGAATTTCTGCAATGATATAGTCTACGTGCGGAATGGCTTGCTGATATTCTTTTAGTTCAATATGCAGCATAGCCTTGGTTAAACGTGCGGATAAGTGCTTATCATTAATTTTTAGTGCTTCATCAATAGCAAGTAGTGCACCTTGGCGATCGCCTAAACGGTGTAAAATTTTTGACTTTAATATCCAGCCATTAATAAAGGGTTTTATACTCTCAAGCGATAAATCAATGTAGGTTAGCGCTTGTTCAACTTTAGAGCTATGTAAAGCAATTTGCGATCTACCTAATAAAGCCAGTTGATTTTTAGGTTGTAAACTAAGTGCAGCAATAAAAGCTTTATCAGCTAGTTGATATTGTTTTTTGCCAATATAAGCCTGGCCTCTAATAAGTAATAATTCATTTTCTATTTGCTCGTTACGCTGACCGAGTTGTGCCACTTTTAGGGCCTCGTCATATTTCCCTTGTAAAATATAAGATTGGCCATATAAGGTTATTAATCGGTCATCATCAACCTTGCCATCTCTTGCTCGGTCGAGCTCTATTTTTGCTGCAGAGCCATTGCCTTGCGTAATAAGTATTTGCGCCATTAACACCCGAGACGGCATATGCATAGGCTTTTCTTGAATGACATTTTTTAAATGAATAATGGCACTAGCAAACTCTTCATTTTGAAAAGCAATTAAGGCTTTTTCATAACTGGCGTCAAGATTTTGATTAGCAAAACTTAAAGAGGAAAGACAAAGTAATGAGAGTAGAGAGGCACGCAGGCTATTTTTTATATTCATGTTATACCGATTCTAAATAAGGTGTTTTTATAGGGTGTCATGCCTGTTTATCTTACCAATAAGCTAAATGTAATAAGACAAAATAACAAAACGGCGGCATAAATAAAAAATAAAATTGTAACACTGATAGTCACTTAGTTGATAAACCTTTATTTGAAATAAAATGTGAAACCTTTTAGCTTGTTATACACATTTTACATGTATGTAAGATATTGTGATATGAATAGTTTGAATTCATGGTACAATAATTGCTCGTGGTCGGGTGAGTTAACGATGAGTGCTAGAAAAGCACCTCGCCCAGTAATAAATCTGAAAGTAATACGTATAAATACATGACTTTATTTAAAAATCTATTGAAATTTATTGCAGTAGCAGCCCTATTTGTATCTGCTAATGTATTTTCCGCCGATTTTCTCGTTGATACAACGATTAATGATGCACATAACGATGCTATTTCTAGTCCTGGTAACGAATGGAAATATGAAGTCAATAAAATGGATGTGAAGTCGGTAGGTGACCTTGTTACCGTTGATATTTACACTAATTTTGTTGATTACAATGGCCAGTATAGTGCAGGTGGTAAGGATATTGTATTGGGCGATCTCCTTATTAGTACAAACGGGGCTGATACTCCTTTTAATTATGCCTTTGCATTATCTAATGGTACTAGGAAAGAGGATGATTATGCTGATAAATCTCACTGGGACGGTAAAGGCTCTTTGACCGAAATTTCCTCCACAAAAACGGCTAAACAATATCACAATAACTCCAGTTCGGTTCAAGAAGGAGAAATCCTTGCAGGCAAGAAAATTGGAAAAAAGACAGATGGCGATGTGTCAATATTTAGGCAAAATACCGGTCACTACAGGAATAATTTCGATGTAATCAGCTTTAGTTTTAACGTAAGTGGTATTGATGCTTTTCAAAATGCCTCACAATTAGCGTTTAGTTGGGCAATGTCTTGTGCAAACGATATAGTTGAGGGTGTAGTAAAAGTTAATCACAATGGTAATCGTCCTCCTAATAACATACCAGAGCCAGCAAGTTTGTTACTTATGCTTTTAGCATTAGCTTTTATGGCTAAAAGACGTAGTAAAAAGTCAGATGGATTTTCTGCCTAGTTAATGCCTATACTTACTTAAAGTGAGTAAATTAATTCGCTATCAAAAAACGACCTACGGGTCGTTTTTTATGTCTGAAAAACATTACTTTCCAGTAGAAGCTAAGCTATTAGCTTTTTATCACTCGTAATTTAATTTATTGAACAATATGACTTACAAAAATGATGGCAGTATTTGCCCTTTATGCAACAAAATTAATCGCTGCGATGTTAAAGCTAGCAGTGGTTGCTGGTGTATGAATACTCAAGTCCCAGAAGCTCTTTTGGCAAGAATACCTACTGAGCTTAAAGGTATAAGCTGTGTGTGCAATAACTGTATTGAGCGCTATTATCAACAACAAGCATTAAAGCATAACGGCGAATAAGTGCGCTGTAGTATGCCGCTGTACAAATATAGACACATGCGAATAATTTTTATTTCTGCTTACCCCTACGAAAGTTAGTCACATCCACGTAAAATAGCCTCATGAATACATTTTATCGATATTGTTATGAATAAAGTGCAAGTAACTCTCCAGCCTTTGCAAAGTACAGACATTAAAATTGCCATCCTAGGTGGTGGTGTTGCAGGTTCAACCATCGCTTTGCGCTTTGCTGAGCTGGGTTTAGATACTACATTAATAGAAAAGGGCCCAAGTTTAGTTAATGGTCCTCCAATCTGCCACTTACATGCGGGTGGTAACTTATACCGTGAAATTTGTGATCAGCAATGCCTTACTTTATTACAGCAATCAATAGATACAGTTAAGGTCTATCCACAAAGTGTTAATATTCGACCAACACTGATCGCTCTACCTAAAACGGATCATGGCCAACCGACAGATTTATTACCTCGTTTAGAAAAGTTACGCGCAAGATATAGCGAGCTTGTTGCTCAAGATAGTCGTAATAAGGTACTCGGTGAGCCAGAAAATTATTTTAGGTTTTTCTCTCGAGCGGAGCTTGATGATTTACTTGACTTAGCACCACCTAAAGTTGCAACAAATGATAGCGATTGGCTAGTAAACTTTGCACAAAGTGTCGATTTAGATAGTATTAAATTTCCAGTCTTACTGGTACAAGAATACGGTTTGTCTGCCTTTCGTTTTGCTGCAATAGCCGCCTTAGCAATAGAAGCTTTACCGAGTTGTCATCTACAAACCAGTCAACAAGTTGTTGCTATCACACAGAAAAATAATTCATCTGGTTGGCAAGTCTCAACCCAGCATCAGCAAAGTCAGACTATAGAACATCAGCATTTTGATTATGTTATTAATGCCTGTGGTTTTAAAAGTGGAGAAATTGATGACATGGTTAGTGCCAAGCGCAAACGTATGGTGGAATTTAAAGCCGCTTATGTTGCACATTGGCCGCAATGCCAAGGTTTATGGCCTGAGATAGTATTTTATGGTGAGCGAGGCACGCCTCAAGGTATGGCGCAATTAACTCCTTATCCTGATGGTTACTTTCAACTGCATGGCATGACGCAAGACATTACATTATTTGATCAAGGGTTAGTGGCAAGCTGTAATAACAGTGCTCAGCCGCAATTAGCCCAACGGTTTATTGAGAAGATTGATAAACAGTGGCCCGAGCAATTAATTACCAATAGAACGTTAGGCTCAATTGGACATATTGCCCAGTTCATTCCCGCTTTTAATACCGCAAAGGTCGCAGCAAAACCACTTTTTGGTGCTCAGCAAATTCCAGGAGAAGATGCTGATTTACGTGCTGCTGATGTATCGTTTTATGGTCAACATTATGCGCGCACCGAAATAGTTAAAGCGTCATCCGCCTTAGCAGCAGCTGATGCAATATTACAAAATCTCGTTGATTGTGAATTAGTTGAAGCATCAGAGCTGGGAGATTATTTAACAGAGCATTACTTTCCCATAAGTCAGCAATGTTCTTCAGCCGAAGTAACGGCTAAAGCAATAGCTTTAGCCAAACAGCGTGAATATCCTACTGCGCTGGCCAAAAACTTATAAAGCCTTCGTTTGAATAAGCGGGAGTAAGTTTGAGCAAGTTTGAGTAAAGGAAAGTAACCAGCTTAGGCTAACCTTGTAACGCTGTCAGTAGCTCAGCAAAGGTATCAAAGCACCACTGTGGCTGGTATTGATTGATATCTTCACCATAGTTATAACCATAAGTTAACCCAACACTATCTATGTTTGCTGCTTTGGCGGCTAATATATCGTTTTTAGAGTCACCTATCATCACACACTGCTGGGCAGAAACCTTAAGCTGCTCCAAAGCATAATGTAACGGTGCAGGGTGTGGCTTCCGCTCTGGTAAGCTGTCTCCGCCAATTAACAATTCAAAGACGTTATTAATACCTAAACCCGTTAAGATAGGTTCGATAAAAATGGCCGGTTTATTGGTAATAATAGCCAAACGAAAGCCTGCATTTTTTAAGGTAAGTAGGCCATCTTTTACATCATCATAAAGCCTTGATTCAACACACAAGCACTGCTGATAATGTGCTAAAAAGATTGCTAAAGCATCTTGAGATAGTGCAGGGTCTAACTGTGGATCGATTTTGGCAGAGCCAGATAATGCTCGTTCAATTAAAACCTTGGCACCATTACCAACCCAATGATGAATAGTGTGCTGGTTAAATTCAGCTCTACCAAAATCTAACAGTGTTCTATTAACCGCTAAAGCAAGATCTGGAGCACTATCAACTAAGGTGCCATCGAGATCGAACAGCAGTACATTTTTTTCTTGAAGAGTCACAAAATTCTCAGTAGGGCAGGTAAAATCAATTCTACCGTTATTCTAACACTCATATAAGTCAATTTCATGACCGAAATTGAAATATCAAGAGTGTTTATTGCTTGTGTAAGTGCCGTTATTCAGGCGTGACGTGATAGATCTCACCGCGATCCTAAAGAACTGCGGCAGCAAGTTGTCGTTGCCTCACTTTCGCCTGCGTTTGACGATGACGAAACCAAAAGAGGTATAGACCAGTGCAAGCTAAAATAACTGGGCTTAAGCCGAGTATGCACCAAAGTAGTTTACTGGTTAAACCGGCAAAATGGCCAAAGTGTAACTTACGAAAACTATCAACCATCACGTGGACAACACTGGCATTTCTGACATCTTGTGAGCTAACAACTTGGGCTGAAATTTTGTCATAATTAATGCTACTGGCATAATTACTATTCAACGGATTACTGGTATTCAATTTACCGTAGAAAGTAATATTCATTTCAGGTTCATAGGGCATTAGCAGGTAAGTTGCCTCGAAGTCATTAATGGTATTACTGGTTTTTTCATAAAGAGTTTGTAGTGAAATATCTTGATTATGCAATGATTTTGTCACGATATGAGGTGTTTTTATTACATGCTCTTCTACTTCGTGAATGACTTCAGTAATATTCCAATAAGCGCCAGTGAAAGCCAAAATAATGATAATAGGTGAGCTGGCAATGCCAATCATTTTATGGATGTCACTAAAGAATATTCGGGTGGCCGCCTTTACTCTTAAGGTAAAAAAGTACAACCAAAATTTACGGTATAAAATAATGCCACTAATACCAAGAAACAATAACAGCATAGATACTAGAGCACCTAAAAATATGCCATTGGCATCAAGCAATAATTTAAAGTGTAAATCTAATAACCAGTCGGTTAAATTATCAGAAAGACCAACAGGCTCTGATAATAGTTCACCGGTATATTGGTTTACATAGAGTTTAGACCATTCATTGGTTTGGTGAGCGATGATATAAGCGGTATCTGTTCTTTGGTGATCGGTAAATATTTCCCAGCTACCTATTTCATGATCAGGGTAAGTCCCTTTTACAGTAGCTATTAAGGTATCTAATGAAATTCTTGTCGAAGGAGAGTCATGGGGAAGAGACATTTTTTCAGGCATTAATAAGGTGTCTAGTTCGACTTTAAACACCAAAATACTGCCAGTAATTGAGATGAGAAACAAAGGTATCATTGCGATAAGTGCGCTATAAGAATGCCATTGGTGTAATTTCTTTTTCATAGTATGTCGGCAGCTATTTTCGGCTTGGGATTAAATAAAGAAAACCCTTAACATTATGGTTATAACGTTAAGGGATTATGTGTGGTAATAAAGGAGTGACTAGTGATACAAGTCGTAGAATCCTTTAATTGTTTTACCTTTAATTTCTACGCCTTTAGTTGCGGTAGCACTATTAATGTCAACTTCATAAACAAAGGCATCGTCATTCGTTTCAACACTGACATAAACTTTGCCATCCATTATTTCAACGGGTGATGTCCAGCGTTTATGATGTAATGGCACGCCTTCAATATCTGTAATTGTCTGGGCGACTAAATCTATAATAACTAACTTATGATTGATTTCATTTTTGGTATAAGCACCCCATACTGCAGATTCTGTGTCATCGGTAATAATACGGGCTATTGCTTTATTATCACCAACATAATCAAACCAGAATATTTTACCGCCATCAGTGGCTGCTTCTATATCGAAAAAGTAGTTAGCATCAAAAATTTCTTCATTATTATTGATACGTAGAATAGCGGAGGGTTTAGTCGAGGCAGGGCTAAAACCAACAGCAGCAGAGCCGTTAGACATGCTATATACGTCGCCATTAGCTGTTTTAATTAAGCCAATATTACCATTTACACCAATATTACTGGTTCTATCATCGGCAATAATCGCTTTTGGTGTTGCGTCTTCAGTTAGTGGGTAATCGTAAATAGCAACAAAGGCATTATCAGCTTCAGGTGTTCCCCAACTACCGGCATCATCCATTTTATGAAAAGAGATAAAGAGTAAATCACCACGTTGAATTAATGCGGTTGGGTAACCGACAGTTCCTTCGCCTTTGGTGCCTGTATCTACATCATGAATGCTATAGCTTGTTTTACTGGTGACCAAGCCTGTTTCAGCATCTACACTGTAAAGGGTACGTTTAGTATGATTACCATCTCTTGGTGCATCGGTGGCTAGTAAAACTTTATCGTCCACTGAACCAAACATCTCTAAGGTATTGGTAAACTCAAAAGAAGATAGCTTGGCTACTTCATTATTCGCATCAACCTTGTATGACGTAGCTTCATTGTTTTGATAGCCAACCGTGAATAAGGTGTTACCAACAGGGAAGAAATAGTTCCAGCCTTGTTGCTCAATACCTTTATCATCAGCCGTTAAAGCCTTTGTTGTTATTGAATCTTGCGTGACCAAATACTCAGGCTCTTTATCTCCAGTCGTTTTAAAGGCAAAGGTAAACGGGCCCGGCTCTACAGCGACAGGTGGAGCGATTACTTCTTTTTCTTTTTCGTTACTGTCGCTACTGCCACAGGCGGTTAAAGTTAAGGTTGCCATGAGCAAGCCTACTGTTTTTAATTTAAACATGAGTGTCCTTAAAGGGTTAATAAAGGTATCGCAATTTTAGGTAGAAGGCTCTACCAGGTTTTTCAATTTTGAAATTATCGAAAACTTCGGCATCAAATATATTGCGTGCAGATAACGACACGCTGTAGCTGCCATCAGAAAAGCTGTATTCAATATCGAGGTCATGGGTGAGTTGTGATGGAATGTTTAATTTATGATCTTCATCACCATTACCTTCCCAGTTTAAGAAAAACTCATAGACAAAAGAGGTCGTCCAAAAAAGAGATAATTGATCATTGTTGGCAATTTCAAAGTTTGCTGCTAAACGGGCATTAGCAAATAGGTAGGGTTCATTAGGCATACGTTTTCCGTAATTGAGATCCTCAACACCTTCATAATCTACTTGCGATTTGTTGATTAAATCTTGATAGGTAGCATTAATTTTCAGTGAATAATTGTCAAAAAATTGCAGGTAATACGAGCCTTCAATACCTGTAGTTTCAACTTCCTGCAAATTAGAATATATGCCGTAAATAATGCGATCTGGCAGGTATCTAATAAAATCACTGGAGTTTCGATAAAAAA
>Ga0209292_1005023_pt1 | contig 13660 bp, 10 predicted proteins | sample GOMGulsemesocosm_2_FD_184634 | JGI IMG/M metagenome (GOLD analysis project Ga0209292, IMG submission 184634) | Methane-oxidizing microbial communities from mesocosms in the Gulf of Mexico - GOM9C Gulf of Mexico (SPAdes) (version 2) | ecosystem: Environmental > Aquatic > Marine > Cold seeps... | reverse complement strand
CTATTCGAATACTTTCTTAACCCTTTTTATAGTATCAACACTGCCGCTTTTCCCATTCAATAAATGACATTTGAGTCTGTCCAGTTCTGGTTAGTGCAATAAAGCTAAACCGAATTTGCCCCTTTCTGTGTTAGCGCTTTTACTCAACCGCAATATGGACATAGTTATTTGCCATAGATTTTCTCATGCTAAACATCGCCACCCATGGAGATGTTTAGTTTAAAAGAAAGCTATCAGTAATAACTAATCACACTCAATAAATTTCACATTAGTGATAGCGTCTTGTGACAATTGTGCAATGAACTCCTGCCAGCGGATTTTCATCAGTGCTAACCAAGCTTGTGGGTCTTGTATTAGGCTGGGCTCCATAGAATAAAGTGTCAGAACCCAATCGTCTCCTAGTACATCGATAAAAATCTCACCGATGATATTTTTGTTGACCAGCTCAGATTCAATATCACGGCCAATAACATCACAAAGAGGCGGTAGTTCTCGCTCTTCTTTTGCCCACTTTAGTGCGGCTTCGTAAATGCGCCTCGACTCTGGTTGGGTTCGGGGCAAATTTTCCGCAGTAAATTCAAAATCACTGCGTATTGGTTTAGGTAGTGATTTTATTTCCGGAAAAGCGTCCTCGTAAGTAGGAAACTCGCCTTTTACCAGCCACAGCGGCATATAATCAGTTTCCAGTTCAGGCACTAGGCCGAACCTATCATAGGCATAAGCCGTAATCCCCGTGATACAAAGTGCGAGCATTGCATCTGTCTCATGTGATCTATCCTCATTATCATAATAAGCTTTATGTGCCTGAAGTGCTTGAAACAAGCTTCTCTGGTAACTAGATACTCTCTCTGCGCCGTGGACAACGCAGATTAATTCAACTAAAGGTAAATAAAGATGATTAACATACTCTTTCTGTTCCTCCCACTCAACATAATAATGAGCAGAAGCTTCTATCACCTTGTCTTTTAGCTTGCTCATATCTGCGTAGGGATTAAACATACCTTTACATAGCTCAGCAAAGGCAAGATTAAAACCATTCATTTTTCCCGAGCTGTATGGTTTTGAAATTATATGATCAGGCAAACCAATTAGTACCAGCAAGTGTGAAAAGTGATCACGTAATATCAAGGTTACAAAGAACATATCAAGCCAGCCCCTAAATGATAACCATTTTTTGCTATGAGCAACCACCTCACAACGGTAACCCTCTAACGTGAGCGTTAGCTTTTTACCCTCATGTAACTGAGAGAAAACATCCAACATCCCTGATTCTGGAAACGTATACAGGTGACGCATAATTTGAGTTTTAGGTTTATTCAATGAATAACTTTCCCAAATTAAACCTTGTAATCTATTCAAACCAAATAAGTTTCTGTAATGGCTTGCATTAAAACAAAGCCGTTTACTTTTTTCCCAACGTTCTATATCACTGACATAATCTGAGTTTCTTCTTTCCTGTATTGAAGGGTTATGAATGTCATACCTTTCAAATATATGATGCGCCAATGTCATGTTGGTTTTCCTACTATCTGTCATTAAATTTCCATATAAATAAAATTAATCATGTTCGAAAACACAGCCTAAAATTAACGTGTAAAATGATTAATATACTGATTTTATGATAGTTTAATGTATTGTTACGATTTTTTATATATGTTTAAAAAGGGCTGTGCAGATTTTTGTATAATGAACTTAGGGTTACAACTGTATCAGTCACACTAAAACACTAACTGAATACGCCTACATATCGACTTAGTATAGTTTCTGTAATGCGAATAATATGCTCTGAAGCTTAAGCTCTAACAAGGTTTTGACCATTTCCAAGCTCTGTGCTTGTTCCATTCTACAATCATCATGACCATTATCAGTAATAGGAGGTCATGATGATTGTAAAGAACTCAAATCACGTACATGGTGCTAAAAAGCCATTTAAACTAGAAGAAATTTGGGGCATTCGAACCAGACTCCAAATTAATGATAACCCAATGCAACTTGCTCTTTTAAACTTGGCTATAGATAGCAAACTACGTTCATGTGATTTACTTAGAATGAAAGTTGGAGATGTTTATTCCCAAGGTATTGTTCACCCACGAGTACAACTTAATCAAAGTAAAACAGGTAATGACGTTCAATTTGAAATAACACCTAGAAGTCAACAAAGCATCAGTAGGTGGATCTTTTCGGCAAGACTGGGAACTGAGAGCTACCTATTTCCCAGTCTTCGCAGAATAGGCAAACCGATTAGTTATTCTTACTATTCAAAGATTATTAAGTCGTGGGCGCTAAGCTTAGGACTGGATGATAACTTATATGGCACGCATTCAATGAGACGAACCAAAGCTACGTTGATATATGCCCGCACTAAAAATATACGTGCGGTGCAACTGCTTTTAGGCCATACAAAAGTAGATAACACAATTCGATACTTAGGCATTGAGATTGAAGATGCACTGAAGTTATCAGAAGAAACGGACAGTTAAACTTTGTTCATGGTCTTCAAGTATTCTCGTTGAAGACCAAACTTGCCCCAAAATGATTTACAACCGCATTTCATGTAACGTATTTCCATATCTATTTGCCATAGATTTAGTTATGCGTGAACTCATCATCAATTGGTTGTATATACAGGTGTAATTAAATTTAGCCACTTTAGGTTAAACGGTGGTTATTTATATTGCCTAAAGGTCTCAATTTTGCGACAAGACTTACTGAATATATGGCTATTAATAAGTAGTTAATGCATTGATTTTAAAAATAGTTTAGTGTTACTTCTTTGTCGCTTATAGACGCCATGCAAAAGAACTTATGAAAACGTCTGTATAATATACTATTAAATTTTAGGAATAGGTCATGCCACTAGACGAAGAATTACATAACATTGCGAGTGAATTTTTCCGTGCGTTTTCACGTGCAGAGTATGCTCTAAAGGCATCCGGATTTCACAGAGGAGACGGAAACGCTGAAGCTAATTGGGATGCATTCTCCAAAGAAGTTTCTGAACTGATTAAGAATCCAGAAGATGATGCTCTGGCCAAGTCAATTGCATTTATTCTTGAGTCACCGCCAAAGAAGCAAGTTATAGTAAATGGAGCTATTGAATGGAGCGATGCCAATCCTAATAATCCGTGCCCATCGCATAACTTATTTATCTATATCCGTCGTGTTAGAAACAATTTATTTCATGGTGGTAAATTCAATGATCGCTGGTTTGCACCTGAAAGAAGTGAGCAACTAATTAATAGTAGCATTACAGTTCTCAATCATTGTATTGATCATGTAAGCTCAGTAAATGAGGCGTATCATGGGTAAATACTTAACAAGTGCAGGTTACGGACAGTCATTCCGCTGCGTTCCATGTCAGCCACAACTGCAGGCGTTAGGCCTCAGTGAGGGATATCAATGGATTTAGATTATATTAAAGATAAGATTAGAGGGCCTCGGGAGCTAGTTTCCGCTGGCATTGAGTTTCCTGAACCAGCTATGAAACTCGATATGGCGGCGCGTGGTGGTGACAAATTAAGGCAGTTCAAGTACCTGCACCAAATGAGCACGCTACATGCGGAACATTTCGTCACGGCAACGCAAATCAAGATTGTTGCAGTGGTCGATGGTTTTCTCGAAAACGCAAGGCTAGAATCATCGCTCGGGATGTATCTCTTCGCGCGGTCACTACTGGAACTTGCTGCGTTATTGCATGATGTCGATAGGAGGCTAACCTCAGTTACTAAGGACGCGGACGAGAAGTGGCGCCCGAAGGGAGAACAATTCTTCGGCATTATCATACGCGCTCGATTTGGCACGTCAAATAAAGAAATATCAAAGCAACTAAAAGAAGCTGGGGCATCTAAAAAGCATCTCGAGCCATTCAATATCATGCAGTCGCTTGCGAAGCTAATTGCTAGTGCCGAAGGGAAAAATCTGGCCGGAAAATATGATCTCCTTTGTGATTATGTGCATCACAATGCCTCAAGTAACTACACTTCGAGTCCCGGTTCCCGTGTTGGAGATTCAGCTCATTCCCAAGGAGGCGGAGCCCTCTTGATGATGAAGGATGCCCCTATCACAAGGTACGAATACCCAGTGCCAGCAAAGGCCAAGAAAGCCCAATGTGAAACTGTTGAGATCATTGCATCTTCCCTTAAGATTTGTATCGATGCGGTCAATCGGATGCCACGAACTCCCTTTGGAGAAGAGCAACTCGAAAGAATGACAGGTTCAAAACTTGGCCTTACTCAATTGCCGGCTGGCATGTATATCCCAACGCGTCAGTGAGTGGTGGTCTAATAAGCATTACTACGGAAAACTTACTCATTAGCACTCCCAAATATCCGTAGAGTTCGGCGTTGGTATGAATATTATTGGAGATGTAGTTGTGAAAATAGATAAGCTTGAAATCGCTGATGAGTTTTTAGATCAAGCAATTGAATGTTATTTAGATAAAAGTAAATATGTTACAGCGCTCCATTTAGCAGGAGCTGCTCAGGAGATATATGGTAAATGGTTGCGTTGTAATAAAGGGCAAGATTTTTCTTCCATAATGATGAACCATGCAGAAACTCTTGCTAAAGAGCACTCTCTAACATTCGATAGAAAAGCTCATAAAAAAGCTGATAAGCACGCAAAGAACACAATAAAACACTTTGATAATAAAGCAGATAGATTTGCAGAGCTTGACCCTCAACTTGATTCGGTAATAATGCTTTCTGAGGCTGTAACGGAGCATATAATGCTTAAGCGAATAGAAACAAAAAATATTGAGCGGTTTAAAACTTACTTCTCAAAAACAAGAGAAAATGGATTGTAAACACTCAAAAAAAGCATTTAATCTTGTGTAAGGCGTAATGAGTTAGGCTTAGTGTCAGCGCTGCTCACATCTTAGTGTTGTGTTAATCTCAAATTAGCCATACTTTCGGTAATGAGAAACGCACCTTTTAAATCATTTTCTCTAACACGTTTATGTCCATCAATGGCTTAGGCTGATCGCTCTAAGTCCTGTGATCGCTCTAAGTCCAAAGTGTATAGAGTCATAACTCACTCGCAACATGCTCGTATCGTTTTGTCATAAATTTTCTCATGTGTGTGATCATGTGAGGAATTGGAGTTAGTTGTGATATCAGAAGTACACACGCGAACCAAAAGCAATCTTAAATTATTTTTTATATAACTTAAGATTGCTAATAGACGCCAAAACTTTAGTTAAAAATATTTTAATTAAAAAGTTTCTGTTTTATATGTCAGTTTTTCTTGTTGATACTTTCTTTGTTTTCTACTTAAGAAATCTTTAACTTTCTCATTAACAGTTACAGTTTTTTCAAGATCCAATACCATAATTTGACTTATCCTGCGTCCAAATCCCGAGATAGATGTTCCTGTAGTTACAGTGCTTTGTTCTGTTAACCACCAACGGTCATGAAAAGGGAATTGATTTTTGGAACCGTAAGCAATAAATAAAAAATCTATAGCCGGGAGACTTGTTTTACTAATCGATTCATTCCAATACTCAGTTACTAACTCCTCAATTTCATCATGACCTGAGCTTAACAATTTCTTACGAGATTCATAACTTGAAACAATTGATAGTGATACCTCTGGGTCTTTGTTTATTACTTGAGCAATAATATTTAAGTCTTCTAAAGAGAAATATGGGTCAATAATTGTTAAGCAATCGCTGCTTTCATTTTTAAACCAATTTGACAAAAAGCTAGTTGCTTTATCCTCTTCATCATCCATAAGTACAATGTGATCAATACTATCACTTTCTTTTAAAGCATTATCATTAATTGTTTTTTGGTCGTAGATGGAAGTAATAGTTTGAGCATTTTTAATGAATCCATCAAAAATTGGACGTACCTTATCTTCAATGGTTTTATTACTAGGCGAATGACTGTTTAGTTGATGTATATAAAAACTTAGTATTTTATAAAATGAAGAAAGATCTTGTCCTTTAATATTTGACAAAAAATCCGTGATATTAAAAGATTTTGGAGAATGACCACTTTTAGCATTGTGGTATCCAAGTTGCTCCCAAGCTAAATCAGCTAGTTGTTCATCACTTATTGAATAATCGAAATCTTCATTTCTCTCAAATCTTTTCTTGGCATCTTCATTTTTCTTTTTTTCTAATATATTTTCTTTAATTATTTTTTGCCTAGCAGGATCATCATCAAACATGCTATTTAGAGATGACGCAAATGATTCACCTAGTTTATTTGCCATATCAATAGTCTCTAATCGACTATTAATATCATCAGTATTGTTTCCTGTGTTACAAAGTTTAAATGCTTTTCTAATATTAGATTTTGCAATACCTCTATCAACAATCCTACTCGTTTCACTTAATTGTCGATACCTATTAACTTTCTCTAAGCTTGATGAAAGTGTATCGATGAGTGATTCAGCTTCTTTGAATAGCAATTTTTTCTTTTCGCTTTCAGTATTTGGGATTAATGATCCTATTTCAGAAAGAGTAAATGCGCGATCTGAGGTATTTGGGATAGCTCTTGCCATTGCAGTAATTGTATCCCAGTCATTGTCCTCCGAGCTTGAGTTAAAGCTTTTAATTTCAGCCATAAGAAGAATTTTGTACCCCTCATGAGCAATATATTTTAGACGAGGAAATGCTTCATAGTAGTCATTTTTAAGTTTAGATATTATGTCTAATATTTGAGTTTTTGTAATATCTTTACTTTTTTTAAGAGAAGTAACAGCTTTCAAAAAAGACCTGATTTCATAAATAGTATTACTATCGTCAATTGTATAGCCAATCAAAGTTTGAATTCTCAATAGGTCTTTGTATGTTAGTGTAACCTTATTATTTTTTATTGCTTCGTAAGGGTCCCCTATCAAGCAATCTCGATGTATGTATTCAATTGTATTGCTAATGATTCTTTCTTTAAGATTATTGTTGAGCTTATTAATTCTGTCGAAATATTTCAGAAATGATTCTTCGCTATAAATGAATAGAATAGGAAGTGCATATAATGAACAGAAATTAAATTCTCTAGAATCAAACGTTTTATATTTATCCAACACTGGTAATATGAATTTTTCAATAATTTTAGAAGCATCATTATGACGGTCATTTTTTTGGTAAGCAGACACTACTCTTGCTAATAGCCTCACTTTATCAATCACGTTTGTAATAGGTTCTAAAGAGCTAGTTATTGAATCGAGATCTGAATTTGTATCCAGACCTCTCTCTACTAACAAATATAAAGCTCTCGTTGATAAATCTAAAGAATGGATAATGAAGTTAGAGTAGTTACTGTTTGAATATCCATTTTTTGACATTAATTCAATAGCTTTATCTTTAAATTCATTTGCGACATCAGGAAATAACTTGATTAATTTTTCATGCACAAAGAAACATAATTCAATTTTATTATAAATACCTTCAATAGTATCTACAGAGTCAGAAAGTAGTATTTTAAAAGCCTGAATATCCATCGTCTGTACACTTAATTTATGACAATTCAAAGCATGTTTAATATGACATTTTATTTTTAGTATATTATTTTGAATTTTATTCAGAACCCTCTCAAGTTTCTTACTATTCTTTTTAGAAGGGGACAGGTGCTCATATTTTTTAACTAATAGTTCATAAGATGCGGTTCTGTCATCTTCTTCTGAAATTGATCTTAATAGTGAAATTAAGTCATTAACAGATTTAGTATTATTGGAAGGTACGCTTTTTAGGTAACTTTCTAGTGCGATAGCTCTAGCTCTACTTCTTCTTGGTTCATTATTAAGCCGAGATGCCCAATCCATTGCACTATCAATATCAAATTTTGCTTCGTACCAGATCGCATCTTTAAATACATCTATATGGTAAGCATCATTTTCAATTAGCTTATCAGCAATTATTTTTTTCTCTACAGGTATATCTCTAGATAACCCAATAATAGACTTATCTCTAACAAAGTTATCGATCAAGGCTAGGCATGCTAATGCTATTGAATTATCATTCAATGTGAGTAAGTGTTCTAATAAATAATCTATTCTACCTATAACTTTTTCAATATCATTTAATAGCTCATAACTTGATATATTTAAAATTAATTTGCAATAATCTAATGTAGGTCCTTTATCTTTAAGCCTCTCCAATTGAGCTATAACGCTCTGGTAAGCTTGGCTTCCTGCTGAGGAATTACATTTTTTTAAACAAGTAGTTATGTCTGAGTAAATAGTTGCATCGCTTGAAAAATCAGTTGCTTCAGTTATTATAGTAAGTGTCTTGTTTAATATTAATATAGCCTCGTCTTGGTTTTTATAATTTTTTAACCAAGATCGCAGTAGAAAGATCTTATCTCCAGACTCGTCAAATGAATCTATGTATTCAATGACTTTTGAAGCAGGTGAATTTAGATTAAAAACATTAACGGCTTCAAGCATAGAGTTTTTCGAATCACCGAATTCTGATAAGCTATCTAAATCATCTGTAAATGAGTTTCCGTGTCTATGCAGGCTCATCAAAGATGATTGCATAAAAGCATTGTCGGATTTGTTTTGCCCTGCAGAGTTTAATTTATCAGTTTCATTGATAAGTTTCATTGCTTTTTCTGGGAATACAGGGAGGAGGTCAGCAGCGATATCTGTGACTCGTTCGATACCTAAGCTCTCTGCTTCAATTTTCTCAAATAAAAAATCAATTTTATTTGAAGTTTCTTCTGGAATGATAATTCCGTTTTCTTTTAAGTGTATGCAGTATATGCAATAAAGCTGTAACTTTTCTTCATTTGAATTAGCTGTATCTATGAGCTCTACTGCCAAATTAGTATCATCTTCAGCAAGGTGACATTTTAATTGACTTACTAATGCTCCCGAAATTGAAATGCTTGAAAGACCGCTTTTTAAATGTAAAGACCGGGTTGTCATTAATTCATCATTTGCTTGAATCGAGGCTTTTGAAACAATATTTACACTTTTGTGGACTTCATTCAAACTATGGTTTTTTTTAAATAAAGTACAAATATAATCATCGTTTACGTGCTGTATAATATTTTTATTATCACCTTTCATACCAAAATATATAGGGAGATTATTTACTTCTTGTTTTTCTTTATCTAAGTTTATAGATGTAATTATCGTATCAAGATAAAGTAGCTTGTCCGATTCTAATTTTTTTATAGAAAACTGCCTAAAGCCAACTGATGCAAATTGAATATTTTCTTCATTTATATTTATAAAAGATATTTTAGCTATGCGCTCTGAAAGTTCACTCATACCCATATCAATACTGCTAGAAAGATACTTTAGAGTAAGGTTACCAACCCAAAATGTTAAAAAACCAACAATCATTTTTGACTTATCATCGTGAATCACATGATCCCATTCAGTTTCATATAACGTATTACACTTGTCTGAAGTGTTCATTAAAATATCATCGACTGAATGGCCTAATTCAACCATTCTAGCTATGGAGGATATCTTTTCAGGTGAATAGCCAAATGTATTCATAATTGCTACTAACTCATCCGAAGTTGCGCTTGGGATAAGTTCTTCGACTTCAGATTTTAACAAAATTGAAAGTGAAAAATCACATGATTTTTTTGATGGTATCAAATTTTTATATTCAGGACCTTCACTGCTAATTATGTACTTTATGTACTTATCATTAGGAACGTTGAAATATAATTCAGACAAAAACATTGGTGATATTTCTGTTAAATATGACATCCCATCAAAAATGAAATATAAATTTCTTTTTCTGAAATTCATCGTATATATGAGTGTCGTAAACTGTTTTTTTAAATCGGTTAGGCTGACTTCTTTTTCAAAATCTTTTGTATTAAATTCCCCTAATAAAGTCTTGATTTGAATATATAAATCTTTGTAAATATCAGTGTCTGATATTGTTTTTGCCATATTCTCATCTATAAACAGACAAATACTATCTCCAATTAACTCTGTGTATATTTGCTCTAATATGGTTGTTTTTCCTATATTTTTTACTCCATTGACATAAACTATGGACTCCGTAGTCAGATAATGATTTATTGTATCTATTTGACCTCTCCGAATAACAGTTTTTTCGGTCGTTGATGGCTTAAATCTTGAAAAATCACTAGGGCATTCTAATTTAGCTTGATGAGAGGTCATATTATTACCATGGTTTAGTGTGGTGGCGTTTAAAGCCATACTTTAATTTACAATACTCTTTAGTGTTTTTATGAAATTTTATCTTTATTTTCTGTTTGGATCATAAAAATATGATTTTTTGCTTTAAATTTATGCAGTTATGCACAGGAAGGCGTTGATGAACTTGTGCCATTTCTCATGGATGACGAAATTGATGCTATCCATCCCCTTTGGGGAGAAGTTGAGCTCCTTCCGCTCATCGACTTTTCAAAATGTAAAACGGCAAGGCCAAAGTGGATATTTAGATTCTCAGTCGCTAGCACTAAAGCTACCGTGTTCGCGAATAAACTGCCCAGCCAAATTGAGTTTGATTCGACAAAAACCAGTGAAGATCATAATTGGACGCAAAAATTGCGGCACATGAAATTACAGAGGGATGGGAGGCCGATATGTAATAGAGTGACTTCCAAAATAATTTAAAAGAAGAAATTAGAAATTTATATAACGTGATATCGAAATGGTATGAATAACAAATAAATAGAGAGGAATTTTTTATGCGTCAATCTCAATTTCATTATACTTTATGTAATGAGAACCTATCCTTTGACGCTTAAACTCTAAGCCATTAATGTCCAACTCTGGCTTAGTGCAATAACGCTAAGTAATGTGATCACCAAGGGACTTTGTCGTACCATAACTACCAAGCGACTCTGTCGCCAGCTGTATAAAATCACGAATTCCCGGCAAGCTCCTGCGGTTCTTTATCCATACCACATCCTCAACCACCAAGCCCATCACTTCACCGGGACGAATATCTCAGTAGCCTAACGCTCGCCTTGTACTTCAAAATCATCAGCCGCTAATAGTGCACTGCCATCAGCTTGAATACGCCACTGCTCGTGGTGTACCGCACCGAACGCTTTGTTCATTGTCCATTTTGCTGTTAATACATAACTATCATCATTCATTGCTACCCATTCAACATCAGTGTAATCAACGTCATTAAAACCTTGGTCTATAATACCCTGCCAAAATGTTTTGATCTCTTCACGACCAGTAAATGTGCCAAACGGACGTGCGTGCATTACTGTGCCTTCTTCATATTGTGCTGCACAACCTGCTGCATCTTGATTATTGAAAGCGGTCTGCCATGCTGCGATAGCAGTTTTACATGCTAATAAAATTTGGTCTTGTGTCATCGTCTTGCTCCTATGAGTGCCAGGTAGTTATATAAGTGTATGGCTGTTACTTTATCGCTATAATTAACAAACAAAAACAGACTAATTAGAAAACACTGTTAAGATAAACAGAACAATCTTAAATCAATCACACAGCTAGGCGATAACAGGTATATAAAATCATGAGTAAATTAAAGCAAATGACGGTATTTATGTACGTAGTCAAACTCGGTTCTATCACCAAAGCCGCAGAAAAACTCGACGTTTCTAAATCCGTGGTTAGCCAGCATCTTAAACAGCTTGAAGCCGAGCTTGCTGTCACCTTACTCAAACGTACTACGCGTAAGCAAAGCCTGACAACAGCAGGTGAACATTTTTATCTACAATGCTGCACCATGCACGAACTTGCAGAACAAGCTTGGCAAGACGCCCAACAATTACAAGTATGCCCGCAAGGATTAATCAAGATAACAGCGCCGCACGCGTTAATGGATCACCTGGTTTTACCCGCACTGCACGAGGTATTTCATGCGTACCCAGATGTTGAACTGGAACTGATTAGTCACGATGGTCAATTAGATTTAATGCAAGAAGGCATTGATATCGCGATACGTGTTGGAGAATCGAAGATAAGCAACCTCAAGCAAAAACGCATTGGTGATTTTAGGGATGTGCTCTGTGGCTCAGTCGAAACAATTAAAAGTCATAAAGTCGATATTGCGGCATTAAAACTTGAAGATGACACTGATACTAAAACTAGGATTCACTCGTTAAACCAAATCAGATACATCGCCAACCATTGGCAAGAAAAGTCGATTCATCACAGCTTTAGTCTTAAGAAAAGCAACCTCAAGCGGTTCAGGTACGAACTGAACTTTAAAACCCAGCATAAAGCCAACACTCTACCCACTTGCCTGAGTATGCTAGAGCAAGGGTTTGGAGTGGGTATTATTCCTGACTTTATATTTGCCAAACATACCCAAACGTTGGCCGAGCTATTACCAAATCACCAACTCGACAAGGTCAATGTCTATGCTTTGCACGCTTATCAAGCGGCTGTTCCTATTGGCGTAACGATGGCAATAGAGGCTATTGCCAAGCGTCTCAGCTAATCCTTAGCAATAGCGCTCCGAGTCGCTAAGATTGGGCTTTTTGGCGCAGTTCCGTCACCACTTCACCACCGATACCCCAGTTATCTGTATTCACTTCATCAATCACCACAACGGTAGTTTTCGGATTTTTCCCGAGTACGTCCACCAGCAATTGTGTTGCACCGGCGATTAACTGAGCTTTTTGCTCTTTGGTTACTTGCTCATCGGTGATCTTAATATTGATATACGGCATTTAATAACTCCTTTGGTTATGACGGTCAGAATTCCATAATCTGACCTTGAAATAACAGACTTAATTTATGTGCATTCACTCGTCGAATGCGTTAATTTTTTATTGATAAAGTACTTTATTTGCAAAAGGCTTTTTCTTAACAAAAAACTGGGTATTAGCAAACCAGACTCCAATACTCACAGTCACCATAGCAATGATTAAACTCATTTTAACAGGCTCATCAAATACAAATAACGCACTCACACCAGCAATAACCGGTACCATCGCCATCATAGTACCCATGTTCGCCGCACCAATTATCTGTACTGCTCGAACATACAACAGCATCTGTACTATGGTCGCGAGAAAACCTTGATAAAAGCTTTGCAGTAAAATATCCCCCCACAATTCTGACATGCCTAAACTGATATTCTTGGGTAACCAAAACAAGTAAATCGGCATATAAATAGTACAAGTGATGATGGCTAAACTCGCGGTAGCTTGCCATGGCGTGATCTGCCAACGACTCAGTAATACTGAGAATATGCCCCAGCAAAATGCCGCACCAGCCAGACTTAAATGACCAACAGATAATTCACCTTGAGCAAAAAATTCTTGTAAAAACAGCACCGCAATACCTGAAGTGATCACAGCAACACCAAACCATTTGGTCCAAGGATGCTTTTGTTTATTAATAACAACCGACAACAAAATAATCATCACAGGAATAAGACCAGGCAACAATACCGCAGATTGTGAACCGGGAGTCGATTCAAAGCCCTTAAATGCAAGTAAGGCATAACCTAAGCCGCCAAACAGGCTGCAAATAATAAACTTCGGTTGCCACAGCTTAAATCGAAACTTAAACCACCAAATTGGTAATACCAAGGCCGCACACGTTGCATAACGAATTGCAATGACATCATACGAAAGCAAGGGACTGATCCCGCCCATACGTGAAACTAAAATAAACCCCGACCAAATGAGCACAGCCCCGAATGCAGCCAAATAACCTTGGCGTGTTGAATTATCCATAATCTATTCCTAACTAAGTTTATGAATTAGAGTATAAAAGCAATATA
>Ga0209292_1005022_pt1 | contig 13664 bp, 11 predicted proteins | sample GOMGulsemesocosm_2_FD_184634 | JGI IMG/M metagenome (GOLD analysis project Ga0209292, IMG submission 184634) | Methane-oxidizing microbial communities from mesocosms in the Gulf of Mexico - GOM9C Gulf of Mexico (SPAdes) (version 2) | ecosystem: Environmental > Aquatic > Marine > Cold seeps... | reverse complement strand
TTATATGCCGAAATGTTTTTATATATTTTGATAATGAATTACAAAATAATGTATTAAATTTGTTTAATGAAAGCACGACTAGCAAAGGTTTTTTGTGCCTAGGAAACAAAGAAACCATTCGTTTTTCGGTATTAAAAAATAAATATACTCCCTTGTCTGAAGGCAACTCTATTTATCGAAAAAAAGATTAGATACAGATGAAACACTTGAAGAGTTCTTTGTCTAAAATCCAATGTGTAGTGATTGGGGTTTCAGCTGGTGGCTTTGATGCCCTGCATCTATTAGTAGCTCAGTTACCCGCAAGCTTTAACTTACCAATAGCCATTGTTCAACATCGAGCCTCATGTGATGATAGTTATTTAGCGCAACATCTTAATATTAACGCAGATATCGAAGTTAAGGACGTTGTTGATAAAGAGCCCATAAGATCAGGCATAGTATATATAGCACCGCCTGATTATCATTTACTGATAGAGCGAGGTCCTTATTTTAGTTTATCACGAGATGACAAAGTCAATTACAGCAGACCTTCCATTGATGTATTGTTTGAAAGTGCAGCCGATATTTACCGACAAGCATGTTTAGCTATTATCCTAACGGGTAAAAATCATGACGGTGCAGTAGGTTTGGCAAAGATAGTAGCTAACGGAGGCACAGCTATTGTACAAGATCCTAATAGCGCAGAGTCAAGTGAAATGCCTTATGCGGCCATTAACAAAGTCCCTACAGCCCTTATATTATCTCTAACGGAAATTACAGATTATTTAATAATACTTGATCAAAAGCAGCAAAAAATAGCTTTAAATTAAGCTTACCTTCTAATATTTTCGTAAAAAATCTCAATTACTGACTATACTATTTAGAGTCATATTTTCCAAGGAAGGCCTATGGAGTTCAATAGTAGGAGTAAAGTGCTGATTGTCGATGACCTAGAGGTTAATCGATATTCACTTGAAGTAATTCTCGCCCCCCTTAATGTAAGTATTGTTCACGCTGATTCAGGTGAAAGTGCCTTATCTCAAGTATTGAATCACGATTTTTCTGTCATTTTAATGGATGTAGAAATGCCAGGACTAAATGGCTATCAAACCGTACAGTTAATTCATCATAATAAAAGATTTAATAATATTCCTATCGTGATGATCACTGCTAGTGATCAAAATAACCAAAACCTGAACAAAGCCTATGAGTCAGGGGCTGTTGATTATGTGACAAAACCGATAGAGCCGGTAGTAATCATTAATAAAGTACGACAATTTGTTGAACTAGATCGTCTTCATCAAGTCACAAAACAAGCAAGAATAGATATGGAAGAAAGTAATTCGCGTTTACATGCATTACTTAACTCTGCAGGTGAAGGGATCTTAGGTATAGATATACAAGGTGTTATTACTTTTGCGAACCCAAAAGCTTGTCAGATTTTAGAAACGGTACACGACAAATTATTACATAGTAATTTACAAGATTTTTTTGTATCAGAACTAAATGATGAACTATTTAAAGCTAATAGCTCAGCATTATCCGTTGGTATCAATAGAAACAAGCTATTAAATATTATTAAAAATTCTAAAGAAGGCGGCTCGTATGGAGAACGTTGGAAAACGAGTGAAGGTATTCCTTTTTACGTAGAGTACACCAGCGATGTCACCCTTGATAAAAATGGTAACACTTTAGGTGGTGTTGTCATGTTTCAAAATATCACTCAACGCAAAGAAAATGAACAAAAGTTACATTACCTAGCTAACTATGATTCACTAACTGAATTGGCTAACAGGGCTTGCTTTTACGATAATCTAGAAAAAATTATCGTCCGAACACAACGTTCAAATGCATCGTTAGCGGTATTGTTCATTGATCTAGACCATTTTAAGTTTGTTAACGATCAATATGGACACGATATTGGCGATATATTACTCCAATATGTTAGTACCATGCTTCGCAAGAGCGTGAGAGAGGGAGACCTTATTGCACGTATGGGTGGAGATGAATTTGCGATAATCTTATACGACATAGTTGATGCTAATGGCATGGCCAATGTTGCACAAAAAATATTGAATAAAGTTGATGAACCGATCGATATCCAAGGAACTAAATTAAACGTTAGTGTCAGCATTGGTATTGCCTATTATGAAGGCGGAACCATGACTATGGAAGAACTACTTAAATCTGCAGATACGGCAATGTATAGTGCCAAAATACAAGGGCGTAATAATTATCAGTTTTTTTCGGCAAGCATGCATGAAAAAGTGCAAGAAAAACAGCGTATTCAATTATTGTTACAGCAAGCAATTATAAATAAAGAATTTCATTTGGTTTATCAACCACAAGTATCATTGAGCAAAAATAAAATTATTGGCTGTGAAGCCCTATTACGCTGGCATCCTAAAGGGGAAGCAACAATAAGCCCTGATAACTTTATTCCGATTGCAGAGGAATCAGGTCAAATTGAAGCTATAGGTGAGTGGGTTTTAAACGAAGTTTGTCAGCAAATATCTCAGTGGAATCAGCTGCCTGGTTTTGAAGGTGTCACCGTATCAATTAATGTCTCTGTTCGTCAATTAACAACAGGTAAGTTCAAGAATACACTGACTAAATTAATGAAAAAATACGCTGTATCTCCAAAGCAACTAGAAATAGAAGTAACCGAAACAGCAATGACCAATTGTTTCGATAAGTTAGTAGAAGAATTGCAGGGAATTCATCAACTGGGTGTTGATATATCAATGGATGATTTTGGAACCGGTCATGCTTCTCTTGATAATTTACGCAAATTACCCCTAGATAAATTAAAAATAGACCGTAGTTTTATCCAAGATATTGGTATTGATCAATGTGATGAGGATATTACTAAAGTTATTATTACCATTGCAAAAAAACTGTCTTTAGAACTGGTCGCTGAAGGAGTTGAAACAATGGAACAATTAGCATTCCTGTCGGGTGAAGACTGTGACAACATTCAAGGTTACTACTTTAGTAAACCGATTACTGCAGAACAACTGCTCAGTTATTTACAAGATAATAAAAACCTATTTGAAGAGAAGTTCGACAATTATCATATGTATTTAAACAAATACAATTCAAAATCACAGTATGTAGATAGGCTTCTAAATTAAAGCTATTTTCTAGATATAACTTGCGGGCCGGGGATTCATACTTTTATATTTTTGACTATTTTACTCTTGCCTATCTAGGCTAAAAGCAGTGATGATTTTAGCCGTTTACTTAATTCCCCTGTATTTTTCACCCGTTATTGTTTAATAACCGTTGAGGAGGAACACAAGTTAATTATTGCTTAAGACCTTAATACAAAAAACTGCGAACATCTCCTCGATAACACGACAAACTAAAACAATTCTATTTCATCTTCTTCGCAGCCACCTCGATCGACAACTGCCTGCTTAAACTCCGCTAATGCTTCTTCAATAGGAACCCCAGCGATGACTTTATCAAACATATTACGTTCTTCTTCCATCGTATATTTGCTTCTAATGGATTCTTGTAAGGCTCGCCATTCAACAGGAGAATAAAGAGCAGCCGGATCAGTAATTAGTGTTGCTAAAGCACCTAAGCTCTGGCTAACATGATCAAGCCGTTGGGTTAATTTATCGTAAAATTGAAATGCAATAATTGCAGAATGTACTTTGTCTAAAGCAGTGGTTGTTGATCCTTCAATGATCAGTCTCAGTTTGTCTGCATTGTCATCCTTATCTTTCATTTGTAAAACAGACGATTGTATGTCCCTTAAGTTTGTGGCTAATCCTGTAAATGAGCCAGAAAGTGTTTCAACTGAGGAGTTCCCCTCGTTCATTGACTCGTCTATTTGTGCGACCGCAAGATTTAACATCAAGACAGTTTCTTTTAATTGGCTCCAATCTAAGTCGGGACGTACTGCAGTTGAACCAGGTAGTGTACTCATGATATTCCTTTAACTTAATACATTTGTGGGTGTCGTTGTTTTTCAACGGAATACATTTGAGTATAGAAGTAATCTATTGAGTTGCAGGCTATTTAAAAAAAATAATCACTTTCACCTTTCTTATGACTTTTTTGTCTTAATTCGGCACTTAAAGTATTAATGATATCAGTAAATATCCTCGTAAATTTCTTTATGAACAATCAAGATAATTCGCTAAATCAGAGATTTATTTATTCATGTAATGAATACAAGGAATGAGGTAACGGTATCAAAATAAAATTTTTATGACTTCTTCGTACGTATTATAGACATGAAAGGGTATTATTTACCCTGCACTTTTTAATGAGTTATCTGGGGCAGATTACTAAGAAGTTCTAGATACAGAATAGTATATGCAGGGGCAAGCCCCGAGATTTTTTCTACGTTATGTTAAAAAAATGGCAATCATACCCTAGACAGTGACAACATGTTTTCCCTAAATTTCCCATCTAATTATGTTTTCGCAAACAATAGTTTATCCACTTTAGGTAAATTCAGTTAATGAATACTCATTAACTGAATTTATGATCTTGAACAAATCTGTAACAAAAAACAAAAAAACACATTGAACTTTTAATGAAAATCATTATCATTCGCATCAACTGTTTTATTATCTTGTTTTATCTATTTACTATAGAAGGATTGTTTTAAATGAAATTTGGATGTTACTCGCTTGTTGCGTTAGCTGTAAGCGCCGTTTTTAGTGCAAATGCTACTGAAGATACTACGAACGACAAAAATGAAGCTGATGCTTATGAGCGAATTATTGTTACTGGTAGTCGAATTCAAGAAAGTATTGATGAAGTACCCGCTTCTGTTTCCATTATCGATAGCCAAACTATTAGCCAAGACTTACTCACCTCGGCAGAATTACAAACTATGCTATCGCTACACGTCCCAGGCATGGGCGCACCTAGAGGAACAAATAGTAACTCAGGACAAACACTACGTGGTCGTAGCGCTTTAATAATGATTGATGGTGTGCCACAGTCTACACCGTTACGTAATGGTAAATTAGGCATACGTTCATTAGATCCTAGTGTTATTGAACGAATAGAAGTAATTAAAGGGGCTACTTCAATTTACGGTAATGGAGCCGCTGGCGGTATCATTAACTACATCACTAAAAAGGCCAATAGTGATAAAGCCTTTTCTGGTCGTGCTGCAATGAGTAGTAACTTTTCTACTGTAAAATTAGAAGACAGTATTGGTCGGCGCCTTGATATTGCCATAGATGGCACTATTGATAAATTAGATTATGTATTGAGTCTTGTCAGTGATGAAAATGGCGTAATACGAGATGCTGACGGCGATGCTTTAGGCTTAACTTATGGTTTATCAAATTTTAGATCTGACAATTTATTTACCAAGTTTAACTATTATTTTGATGACACTCGTTCATTACAATTTAGCTATAACTATTTCGAAGGACAGCAACATTCAGATTATATTGCCGTAGAGGGCAATGTTAATACTGGCATAAAAAGCCATGCCATTAAAAATACTGAAAATTTAGCTATTGCTGGAGACCCACAAGGACCGCGGGGCAATCACAATGTAAAACTACAATATCGTGATATGGAGCTGTTTGCTAATACTGACTTTACCGCGGATGCTTATTGGCAAAAAATAGAGAATGTTTTTTTCTATCATACAAAGTTTAAAGATCCAAATTTAGATAATGTTGTTGGTGGTCAGTCAATGATCACTTCTGAAAAAACGGGTTTACGTTTGAACTTTAACAGCACTTTTGACTTTGATAATATTGAAACAACTTTTATTTACGGTGTTGATGTTTTAAATGATGTAACAGCACAACCTTTGACTGATGGCAGAATGTGGACGCCTGAAATGGACATGGACAATATTGCTGGTTACTTACAAGCAAAACTAATTTTTGACGATAACTGGGTGGTTAAAGCTGGTGTTCGTCAAGAAGCGATTAAAATTGGTGTTGATGACTACACCACCCTAATGCTTTGTTATGATGGTAAACCATGCTCTGTTACCAAGGATGTTATCGGCGGTAATCTCGATTATAATGCCACGACTTATAATATTGGCCTACGTTATAGTAATAACGAGCGGTTTAGCCCTTTTATCAGTTACTCTGAAGGCTTTGATATTGCTAATATCGGCAGTATATTGCGTAGCGCGAAAACGTCTAAAATAAGCAACTTAGATACTGAAGCTTCCATAGTTAAAAACTCTGAAATTGGCTTTAGCAGTATTTATCAAAATGTTCGCTTTGAAATGGCAGCTTTTTATTCAACCAATAACTTTGGTGGTAATATGATAGCTGATGAAAGCCTAGTATATCGCTTAGAGCGAGCTCCACAAAAGATTTGGGGCTATGAGGCCGCCGTTGATGTTACCTTTAATGATGAACTAGATGCTGGTATTAGTTACAGCTGGGTTGAAGGTAAAAATACCAAAAGTGATAATTACTTAGATGGTAACTCAATTAATCCACCTAAATTCACCGCTTATGTAAATTATCAAACCACTGAAAACTTACGATTAGCAGTAAACCTACTGACGGTGTTTAGTCGCGATCGCTTTGATGCTGTAGATGGTAAATACTCGGGTAAAAAAGCACCAGTTTCAAGCTATAGCGTAGTAAATGCTTCAGCCAGTTACCAGGTTAATAGTGAATTAAAACTATCAGCTGGTATTGAGAACTTATTTAACCGCAACTACTATCCACATGTTGCTCAATCGCATGCGTTTTCCGGTTGGAACATAAAAGGTAAAGGACGCACAATGAACTTAGGTTTAATTTATAGTTTTTAATTGCTAGTTGTCAGTTTTTCCTGAACTGAATTAAACCCACTTTCCTTAATGGTAGTGGGTTTAAATCCGTTAATTATTGATTGTCTTGATTGATACTTTAATCTAATCGTAGTGCTTTATTTGTTCTGAATAATCAATTAGTTGCTTACAATAATTGCATATAAAGCTGCTTTCCTTAAATCGTGAGGAATAAAAGACTTAGAACATAATCAATTGCATATATTAACAGTGATGACTCAAGTCTAATTAATCTTGAATTCTCCTAATTAGTAATGAGTGAATACGATGAGTTCTATTTTAAATGCTTAATAAGCGCTGAACTTATGGTTAAGACTGTTTAAAAGCGAACTGTTGATACCATTCAACTTCACTGATTAAATCTGTCGTTGACTCTAATTGGTCAATAAAAGTTAATCCATTCAAATGGTCTAATTCATGCTGAAAAATACGAGCAATAAACCCAGTTAATTCTTTTTGCTGTTCATTACCTTCTTGATCAACATACCGTACAGTAATTTGACTATGCCTTGGTACTAATCCACGCATACTAGGCACACTTAAACAGCCTTCCCAAGCTTTTACTTTATCACTAGAATAATGCAATATTTCAGGATTAATGATCGCTGTTGGTGGCATTAATGGCGCGTCTGGATAACGTTCATTGGGTTTAGAACACATAATAAAAATGCGCACGCTATGGTGAATTTGTGGCGCAGCAATACCGACACCACCGGCTTCTGATACTGCCAACATCATTTGACTAATTAATTGTTGGCATTCATCGGCAAGTATATTTTCAACCTCAACCGCTCTCTGCCTTAATACTGCATGACCCAATTGTGCAATGGAATAGGGCTTATGTTCTGATTGGTTCATTTTGCTCTAGTCTTTCGTTTTAATAGTTACTTCAATATTTTTACTATCACCCGCAAACCATGTTTGAACATAGATTGAACCTAAAACAGGTGGCATACCATTTTCAGGTACTTCTTTATATCGAGTGCTATTTTTATTGTGCTTTTCAAATTCGAATTTTACGATTTTCTCGGGCATAACTCATCCAACCTTTATTTAACTTTTCGACTACATTGTAAAGTGTACTTGTGACCACTTGCTAGGCTTATAGCTTATCAGCCCTTTCATATAGTTTAAATTTACTTTCGAGTTTATTAAGCCGCTTTAGGGCATAACTTGCTATAAAGCTCTAAATGATCAATAAAATAAAGCTAGGTTGTTTTTATGCTCCCAGTAAACTTAAGGTCTTTATTTTTTTATACCGCAACGACAAAGATATACAATGAGCCAGTTCTTTAATCGGTAACGCTTGATCTATGTTAAAGACAATTGAGCGGTTGCCTTCATAAGTAAATATGTCACCGTACACTTCTTTAAAGGTCTCAATTAGCGACGTATTACAATTGAAATAAAGGCAGTATTGGTTGGGATATTTAGCTTTCCAATCAAATCTGATCGTACTACCTATTTTGGAAATATAGCTAGGTTCCCCCCATTTCAAGGTTTCGGTTAAATCAGAAATTCCATCCTGTTTGGCGACACTAAAAATCAAGTCACGCATTTTACTGAGCAATATATGAATATTTTTTGGATATGTGTCAAATTTCAGTTTTACGCTAGAGTCCATGATTTCATTCATAATATGATAAATATATAAATCCTAATTAAGCAATTAAAAGTCAATTTTTCGTTGTTTCAATACATCTTTGAAACAGAGGAAAAATTAATGAAGTTATTTAACAAGTATAAAAGAGGAATACTTTCGCAGGCGATATTTAATTTATTATAAGAATACCCCTCTGACTAAAAACTGCGGCTGAAATATCATAGTTTACATTATATTTTGGCTGTCCATGTCTAAGCAGAATAATTTCCATATAAACCTAATTCCTATTTTTAGATAAATATCGCGGGCTAAAATGTTAAATAGAGTGACACCGCCAGCGCTAGCATGAGTATATTTATTTTTCTTAAACGACGATATTTATGACCTTAAGGTTAATGTTACGAGCACAATCCCATGGTCTGTACTTTCTCCATCACGGTCAAAAATGGGGTTAATTAAATGCCTATCGTATGTATCATAACCGCTAACCTGATAAAGGCTGTCGTGATAACTAGCATCAAATTCGCACGATAGTAATATGTAGTCGAGTACAGAACTACCTGCGCCATAATAATGTGTTGGCGTACGCAATGGTTGTTCTTTTATTTTTACATCATTAGCTGCATCATCTTCATTCGTGCTGGCCAGTTGAAATAAGTCCCAGGCGTCGTTTAAACAATACTTAGCAAGGTAGGCATCTCGGTCAATAGCCGATACAAAACGTAAAGTCTTGGTGAGTAGATGACTTAATACGCCATCATTTAAGCTATTATTAAAATCGCCCATCAGCACCATAGGGTTACCTGTAGCTTCACGGCGCTCTAACATATCAATCATTAATAACGTTGCTTCACTACCACGCTGTATAGTTGAGCCCCACCCCCCAGCTACTTGCGCTTTTAGGCTTTCAATAATAGTTTGCTCTGGTGAATAGCTTTTATTTTTCTCATCAAGTTCAATCATCGATCGTTTAGATTTAAAGTGCACAACATAACAATCGCAATTACCCAAATGAGGTACTTCAATCGTAGCTCTTAATACTTTTCGGCTAAAAGAGAAATCACTGGTTAAACCTAATGTTTGTGCAAGATCAGTATTGGGTTTTACTGCTTCGATGCCAACAATAGGATACCGAGACGCAATAGCAACAACAGGACGTTTATAAATAAAATCATCAATGACCTGCGGCTGATCAACTACTTCAAAATAATCATAACCTTGCGCTGCAACTAAGTCTTTTAAAGAATCTGTACTAAAAACTTCTTGAAAGCCAATAATATCAGGTTGATATTCTCGTAAATATTCAGCCACCCAATGTTGTTTTTTCTTCCATTGCTCTGCACTATAAATACGCTCAAAATCATAATAAGCATTCGGCGGCTCAAGGTAGTTAAACAAGTTGAAGGTTGCAATTTTAAGTTGTAAGTTCGATACCGCTACAGGAGGAAGTATCTCATTTACTTCTTTATTAAATTGATGCTTGATGGTGTTAACTCGAATTGACAAGAAGAGATAATTATACCTGAGTTATTAAATAAAAAACCGGTTACCTATATTAGATCATATTCGAAGGAGATGAATAGTCTGATATAAAGTCGTAAAAAACACTCTAAAATAGGCTCGTCAGTTGCTTTTTCGTGTAATAATCTCATGAATAGAGCGTAGTGCTTTCACATTACTAAATTTAAACCATCATCAGTTACCTGGAAAATATAAATCATGCGAGTAGTCGTTTCTCAGTTTGCCACATCTTCAAATAATCAAGAAAACCTAGCAACCTGTATTCGTATGATAAATGAGGCGGCAGTATGCAAGCCCTCTCTCATTGTTCTTCCTGAATTTTGTAATACGCTATTTTGTAATGCCCAAGCTGGGTACTTAGATCATAATCAAGCATGGAATGAAGCTTTAGCCATGAATGATGATTTTTTACAAGATATTGCAGAGCAAGCGATACAACATAAATGTTACATTGTGCTTAATGTAACATTACGACGAGATCTTTTACGTGAACACCAAGATGGTACTATTAAGTCAAATATTAGTATCACCTCATGTTTATTTTCTCCGCTTGGAGAGATTATTCATCAAGATGATAAACAAACGCTGACGGGTCATGAAAATGACTTTTTCACTTGTGCAGATAAAGCCTCAGAAGTGATAACAACTCCCTTTGGAAAACTAGGTTTATTGATGGGTAGTGATGGCATTACCTTTGATGTTTCACGTAAATTAGCTTTACGCGGAGCACAATTGTTGTGTAATTCAATGAATTCATTTTCATTAGATCAAAGCAGTTTACATGACCACGCACGGGCCTGTGAAAACAAAGTATTTTTAGCTTCGGCAAATAAAATAGGCACACTGATACCAAAAGATAAAGATACAAATATAACGTCAAAAAGCTCTATCCCTCAGCAATATCTTGTTGGTACAGGTCAAAGCCAAATAGTTTCTCCTGACGGCAAGGTGTTAGCAAGGTTAACGAATAATGAGGAAGGTTATGTATTTGCTGATATAGACTTGGCGGTGGCTGGGCTAGACAACAAATGTCGCCCTGACGGTACTGAGCTTATTAAGCATCGGCGCCCTGAACTTTATCGAGAACGAAAACTATCGATAAAGAAAGCATCTCAGAATAAATGCTCACTTGATAACGATATTGTTCCAGAAACGGCCAATGTTGCCATATTTGCTACATACAAACCTAACGAGCAAGCCATTGAAGATGTTTGTCATTACATTGAAAACAACCTTAGCGACATAATTCAATTACCTGAATTATTCTTTATCGCAGATAAAACCGACACAAATAATGCAGAAAAATTAGACCAAATAGCCTGCTTGAGCAAACAAATGATTAGCAAAGTAAGCTCAGTACTAAGACCTTTTCAATACGTATGCACGAGTTTAGTTATTGACGAAAAACATCAGGCTGTACTCATCAGCGAACACGGTATATTTGCCACACAACAACAATTGCACTTTTGTCAAAGATACCAGTGGACGGCACTAGGTGATGATATAAATATTCTAGAATTACCTTTAGAACAAGGAAATATTAATATTGCCATGTTAACCGCTGATGACGCTAACATACCTGAAATAGTCAAAGTGATGGCTTTAAATAACATTCATTTGTTACTGGTACCTTTTGATATTCAGGAACCATGCGAAGTTGAATATAGTTTGTTATCGCGCGCCGTTGAAAATAGAATATGCATTGTTGCTGCAAGTCGTGAGAAAAGCTTTGCCAACGACTCAGTTACTGATAACACTGATAATAAGATCAAAAATAAAAAAAAGGTAAAACTTCATAAGTCTACCGGTCTAATCGCTAACTTAACTGCAGATCCCGCCTTATCAACCTCATGGGAGTTAGGTAACTTTGCTGGCAATTTCAACCAACCTAAGGTCAAATACCAACATGGTAAAATCACTAAAGCACTTATTCATCCTATTGCGGCTTGTAATAAAATAATAGCGAAAAAATATCTGTGAATATAGTGAGCTACACAGGAAGGCAGTTAAAGATAAGGTTTAAAATAGTGACTTTTTCATAATTAACTCTTGGGATACTGAAAGGAGCGCTAAAAGTTAATTGATTGCCTTTACACTTTATAAAGGCAATATTGGAGAAAATTAACTTAACGCAAAGCATATGCGGTGATATTTAAAGTGCTCTACCTTAATAATGTTTAATAACTTTATCTTGATTTATTGAGTGAGGTAAAACGAGGTTAACTTTTCTGTACAAATGAATTTTACCTTCAACAGTAGCACCTTCAATAATGGTCAAAATGGGAGTTTCGTCAGCAAAAGATGTTAAGAAAGTATCTTCAAAAACAATATCCCCTTTTATTACAGATTTATTTGCCAATGTAACGTCACCATTCGATGCAATTAAATTACCACCAACATTAGCGCCTTGCGAAATATTAATATTGCCATTAACCAATTTAACGCTACGAGTAATGATAGCGTTTTCCCCAACCTCAATATTTCCGTTAACGCTTTCTAGGGAGTAAGCTTCACTAAATTCACCTATATCAATATTTCCATTGGTGTGCTCTACAGATTTTACTTTGGCATTTCGGCCTACCCAGATATTTCCGCTATTATTTTCTAAATCGCCGGCACGGCCACCGTCTCTTACATCAATATTACCAAAGGTTGAATATACATCATTACCACTATGTCCGACTTGATTACCGACAACACAGCCTGATAATCCGACTAATAATAGTGACGTTGATAATAATGTTGTTAACTTCTTTTGCATGCATAATTCCTATGGATTAATTTTTGGTATAGAGCTTTAGCCTTTAAAAGCAAAAAACAAGCCACAAGTGGTAACAAGTTGTTATTAAAGAACTTTGTTATTTGTCTTATTTCGTGATCAGGTAATATTAGTGTAAATATTCACATTTGGGTGAATAATACTAATTAGTCAGAGAAATAAGCCAATAACGATTAATGTTACAGCGACATTATTAATAGCATGCTCTAACTTCTTAATGATAAGGAATCGTATGTTTGATTTATTATAGTGACTGAATTATTGAAGTAGTTGATTATCTTAGTGATTAAACAGGTAGGCTAACTGAAAGTATGAAGCTTACCTACTTTCAGTCTATTGATATTGTTTTAATAATCTAGCAACACTGTGCTTGAAGATACCCTCAGTATTTTTTATCGCGCTAGTATGTTGAGTAATAGCATGACCTAAATATAAACTATATAGTTCATAAGCAATGGTATTACTTGCAATCGTGGATGTTAATCTATTTTTCTCAAAACAACGCTCAACTCTGTGAGAAAGGTAATTGATCAGTCTGTTTTGTTGATCTATGGTATATGTACGCACTAGGGATTCAGGTCGATTTTGAAATTCGACCACTGCCTTGATAAATGGACAGCTGACCTGATGTTCATCAAACATCTCACTGGTCCAGTCTGCCCAGTTTTCCAATAATGTTATCAGGTGTGCTAAAGGATCTTCTCGCCATGCAGGTTTGATAACTCGCTCTCTAAATAACGCTTCTCCATATTCTAAAATAGCTATTTGCATATCTTCTTTACTTTCAAAGTGCGAGATAACGCCCGTTCTTGATAGCTTGCACAGCTTAGATACTGTGCCTATGGTAATATCAGCAAGCCCATACTGGCTACTGTATATTATACTCTGCTTTAGTATTTCCTTTCTGGTACGTTCGCCTTTGTTCATCAAAAAGATAAAACCTGTGTAATATTTTCTATAACCTTAGTATCGCCTAAAATTTTCCTGTGACCAAG
>Ga0209292_1005020_pt1 | contig 13671 bp, 16 predicted proteins | sample GOMGulsemesocosm_2_FD_184634 | JGI IMG/M metagenome (GOLD analysis project Ga0209292, IMG submission 184634) | Methane-oxidizing microbial communities from mesocosms in the Gulf of Mexico - GOM9C Gulf of Mexico (SPAdes) (version 2) | ecosystem: Environmental > Aquatic > Marine > Cold seeps... | reverse complement strand
GGAAAGATTTGGGTATAAGTGAAATTTTCACACAGCTTTTCGGTGCCCCTGTGTAACAGGCCTATGTGTGGTTCGATACGTTTGACTATTTCGCCGTCCATCTGTAATAACAGGCGTAATACCCCGTGGGTGCTGGGATGCTGCGGCCCAAGATTCATCAATACTTCACGGCTGAGCCCGTCTTTATTGTTACTCTCGTGGATGATATTCACATCTGTCATAGAATATCTCCGATGGGGCCTTTGGTTATGGAGGTAGCTGCGCCCGGTCTTTCTGCGCCAAACGGATTATATTTATCTTTGTAGCCGCGTAATGGAAAATCCCGGCGCATCGGCCAGCCTTCAAATTCTTGCCACATATAGATCCGGCGCAAGTCTGGGTGGTCTTCGAAGACGATGCCAAACATGTCATAGGCTTCCCGTTCATGCCAGTTAGCCGTAGTCCAGAGATGGGTGATGGTAGGGGCTGTTGGCGGATCATCGAGCGGACATTTGATGCGTAATCGCCAACCCAGTGAAATGGAATAAAGATGGTAGACCAGTTGATAGCGCGGTAAGTTAGGGTAAAAATCCACACCACAAATATCAGCCATAAAATTAAATTTAAATGCTTGGTCATCACGCAGGAATAAACACAATGCAACCAGGTTTTTAGGGCTAACTACAACGCAGGGCATATCAGTTACGTTGGCAGCAACGCTGACTCGGCCGTTGAAATTATCGATGATATTTTCAAGTGGAAACGGATCCGACATGCTCATACATTCTCTTTTATATTGGCTGGCTGCTGGGTTAAGGGGGGCATTGAACTGTCTTGCGCTTGCTTAGACTGACGGCTGGCGCTGATTTTTTCCTGCAATAACACCATGCCATGTAACAGGGCATCGGGACGCGGTGGGCAACCTGCCACATGCACATCAACCGGGACAAAAAGGTCTGAACCCTGTACTACGGAATAAGTATTATAAACCCCGCCTGAGATAGCGCAGGTACCCATGGCAATGACATATCTAGGTTCAGGCATCTGGTCGTAAAGGCGCCTGATAATCGGTGCCATTTTTTTGGTAACTGTGCCGGCGATGATCATCACGTCTGATTGGCGGGGAGAGGGACGGAACACCACGCCAAAACGGTCGAGATCATAGCGGGCGCAACCAGCCGCAATCATTTCAATGGCACAACAGGCTATACCGAAGGTTTCCGGCCATAAGGACGAGCGCCGACTCCAGTTAATAATGTTATCTGAAGTGGTAAAAAGTACATTGTCTTTGTATCTGTCTGTCAGGCTTCCCATTCTAAGGCTCCTTTTATCCAAGCGTAGATAAAGCCAACCAAAAGCATCACAATAAAAATGACCATTTCGATGTAACCAAACAGGCCAAGGTCTGCTAGCACCACCGCCCAGGGAAACAGAAACATGGTTTCTACGTCAAATACCACAAATAAGATGGCGATTACAAAATACTGCACTTTAAATAATCCCGCAGACGCTTCCCCAACATGGTCTATACCGCATTCATAAGGGCGGTTCTTTTCTGGATAGGGATTGTCTGACCTGAGCAGGCGGGAGACGGTCAGGATAAATGCAGCCAGCATAATCACCACTGCGACCATCAAAAACACCGGTAAAAAATCAATAGGCATTTATATCAATCCTCTTCACTTTCGTCACCCCTGCTATTTTAAACTGTAGTCTTGTTTTGGGGTTTTATCCAAGCCCAAGTGGCATTGAAGCTGCTACCAGAGCAAGGAACCAGGCTGGTAATAACCCGGTTAGCAAGGTACCGATTGTGGCAACCAGCAATACAGTTCGTATCGGCAGGTTAAGCTGTATTTCAGACCGTACTTTAGATTGTAGTGCTGGTGGCTGCACATACATCAACATGATGATACGAATGTAGAACCAGGCTGCTACGGCGCTTAACAGCACGGCGAGCACCGCCAGCATTATCTGGCCTTGATCTACCAAGGCTACCAACACATAGAACTTGGCAAAAAAACCACCGGTCGGCGGAATGCCAGCCAGAGAAAATAAAAACAGCAGACTCATAAAAGCCAGGGCAGGGTGATTTGTTGCCAACCCAGAAAAGTCCTCGATTGGCTCGCCTGCAGTTATCCCCTTGTTCAAGAGAATAATGACGGCAAAGATGCCAATAGTCATGAAAGCATAAACCAGTAGATAGAGCATAATGCTCGCTATGCCGGCCTCGCCACCAGCTACTAGACCTAGCAGCAAAAAACCAGCATGGGCAATACTGGAATAAGCCAGCATGCGCTTGATATTGGTTTGTACCAGTGCTACAAAGCTGCCCATTGCCATTGTCAGAACAGAGATAGCCGCGACGTTTAACAACCATATGGGCTGCAGCGCAGCAAGGTCTAACATGAAAATACGGATGAGAATGGCAAAAGCGGCGGCTTTGGGTACGACTGACATATAAGCAGTGATGGGTGACGGCGCGCCTTGGTAAATATCTGGCACCCACATGTGAAAGGGCACTGCCCCGACTTTAAATAACAGCCCAACCAGCATAAACAAGGTCGCTAGGATCAACATAGGGTCGGATAAATCTAAGGTTAATAATGCCGTGGTCATGTCATTAAGGTTGGTGGTGCCAGTCAAACCATAAAATAGCGACATGCCATAGAGGAAAATACCGGACGAAAAGGCGCCTAGAATGATGTATTTTAACGCTGCCTCATTGGATCTGGTATCAGCTTTGAGGAAACCGGTTAACACATAAATCGACAATGCCTGCAGTTCCAGACCGATATAAATCAGCAGTAGATCTGTGCTGGACACCATGATCATGCCACCAGCCAGAGCAAATAATAACAAGGCATAGTATTCACCCTGAACCACGCCTTCTTTGCGCTGTTCATTATTGTTAAGCCCGTTATTACGGAAATAGCTAGCTGACATCAGCACAGTTAAAATGGTGCCAAGATAAAGTATCACTTTGAAAAATGTTGAAAAACCATCAATGACGAACATGCCTGCATAAGCGGTCTTTGTATTATCAGACAGGGTATAGTCAGATAGGGCATAGCTCATACCCGCGGCAAGTAAAATCATGAATATCGAAACACCTGCCAGCAGCTGGTCTTGGCGTGGATGTGGTACCAGCGATAACATCAAAACCACACTGGCAGCGATAATGATGATGATTTCCGGTCCGCTGGCTAATACCGATTGACCGATAGCGGCGAGATCAACAGCAGTGTTGTCGAGAGTCGAGAGTTCAATAGACTGTCTACTCATGAGCCTGCTCCTAGTGTTTGCGCAAGCAGGTGTTGTAAAGTCGGCTGCAGAATACTGAGGAAGGGTTTAGGATAAAATCCTAACCAGAACACAAAAATCAGCAATGGCAGTGCGCAACAGAGCTCGCGACTATTCAGATCCCACACCTTAGCGGAGCCGGGGATTTGGATCGGACCCAATAGCATCTGACGGTAAATACCTAAAATGTAAGCTGCGCCGATTAAAGCCCCTAATACACCAGCCGTCGCGGCCCAGTTATTGACGCCAAAAGTCCCTGACAACACTAAAATTTCACCAATAAAGCCGTTGGTTCCGGGCACCGCCATAGAAGACAACAGAAACAGCGCGAAAAATATACCGTAGAAAGGAATGCTTTTTAGTAAACCGCCATAAGCTGGAATATCTCGTGAATGGGTACGCTCGTAAACCAGACCAATAAACAGGAACAAGGCACCCGTGGTAATGCCGTGGTTAAACATCTGGATCACCGCACCCGTTGTGCCATTGGTAGTGAAAGTAAAAAGCCCTAACGTGATAAATCCCATGTGGCTGATACTGGAATACGCGATCAGTTTTTTGATATCCTGCTGCGCTAAGGCGAGAAAGCCACCATAGACGATAGCCACCGCCGATAAACCTTGCATTAGCGGGGCAAAATAATGGGAAGCATCGGGCAACATCGGCAGTGAAAAACGAATAAAACCGTACGCGCCCATTTTTAACAGTACCCCGGCCAGAATAATACTGCCGGCGGTGGGGGCCTGTACGTGGGCATCTGGTAGCCAGGTATGTACTGGTACCATAGGCACCTTGACGGCAAATGCGATCAAAAAAGCGATAAACACCCAGAACTGCAGGTCAACGTCATATGTCACCTCCATTAACGCCAAAATGTCGAATGTACGCCCGCCAGCAAAATACAGCACCAATATGCCCACTAAAAAAATAAGGCTGCCAGCCAAGGTATAAAGGAAAAATTTAAACGCAGCATAAATACGATCATCGCCGCCCCAGATACCTATCATCAGATACATGGGCACCAACATCGCTTCCCAAAATACATAAAATAACAGCAGATCCAACGCGCAGAAAACCCCAAGCATTAAGCTCTGGATCGCGAGCAGACAGATCATAAATTCTTTCAGGCGTTTAGCAATGGCGGTCCAGGACGCTAACACACAGATCCAGCCGAGCAGGGAGGTTAAGAACAGAAATAAAACACTGACTCCATCAATCCCTAACTTATAAGTGATGCCCAGAGACGGAACCCAAGGCTGATTCTCGACAAACTGCATCTGCGCGGTGCTGTTATCAAAAATGACCAACAGCCAGGTCGCAAGCAGGAAATCGACAAATAAAACGGTAAACGTAAACCAACGCACTACGTTATTGCCAGGTAAGAAGGGCACCAATAATGCAGCTATCGCTGGCAGGAATATCACTATGCTTAAGATCGGCACATTTTCTATGAGTAAAGCGGTCATAAACCTTCACTCCCAATCAGCACATAAACGGCGACCACTAGAAACAGACCAACCGCCATTGCCAAGGCATAATGGGAAACAATGCCGGTTTGCAGACGGCGCAGTAAATTACCACTTTTCATTGCCGTTTTCGCTACGCCGTTAACCGCGCCGTCGACCACATGAGTATCGACGCTCAGGCTGTGCCTTGATAATCGCTGTAGGGTATTAAGGATAAAACCGTCACCTAGCGTGATGACCTTCTGTTCCCAGCGGGTAACAGGTTTATTGGCCAGCCACATAAAGGCGGCAGCCCCGCGACGGTAAAACCAGTCGGTATCAATACTGATGGTATTGTGGGGGCTAAGGTATTTAAGTAACAGTACAAAAGCCAATAGAGTGAACATCAATATACCGAGACTTTCAGTGATATGCGCCCCGGTATAGGGTTCAAATTCAACGGCATAAGGCAGCATGGCATAAAGCAGACCGGGAAATAGTCCGATACCAATGCAGAAGAATGCGGCAATGCCCATGGCAACTAACATATTGAGCGGTGGTTCTTTTGGGCGCAGACCTGAGTCCTTGCCAAAAAACATATAATAAGGCAGCTTAAGCCCCGTTGACAGGAAGGTACCGGAAGAAGCTAACATAAGTAACAATGTGGCTGTCGCGTGATGATCCCCGGCGGCCGCAGCGATGACCATACTTTTACTGACGAAACCACTGAAGAAGGGAAAACCGGCGATAGCAAATGCGCCAATCATATAAAAGACTACCGTAAATGGCATAGTTCGGTAGAGGCCTCCGAGTTCGGTCAGTTTACGTTTACCTGTCATCTGGATGACAGCACCAGCCCCCATAAACAACAGGCCTTTATAGATAATATGTGCGAAGGCGTGAGAAGAGCTGCCGTTCAAGGCCATTTCGGTGCCGATACCGATACCAGCGATCATATAGCCGACCTGGCTGACAATATGATAACTGAGCAGGCGGCGGCAATCATTTTCTAGCATGGCGAATATCACCCCGTAAAGAGCCATAAACACGCCAAATCCGATCAGGATATCGGCACCGGGATAGCTGCGGATCAACACGTAAACCGCAGTCTTGGTGGTAAAAGCACTTAAAAATACCGCGCCAGTGACTGTCGCCTCCGGATAGGCGTCGGTGAGCCAGGCGTTTAACGGCGGTACTGCGGCGTTTATCATAAAGGCGATAAGGATCAGATTATAAGCTACGCCACCTTGCTGCGCGGCCTCGATTGGCCCAAACAAGTAAGATCCGGTTTCAAGGCCGTGCAGCACAATACCGGCAAACAGTAATATCCCTCCGGTTACATGCACCATAAGATAACGAAAGCCTGCTTTCACGGCTGGCTCTTCCCGAGTGGCAAAAATCAGGTAAGCAGAGGCAAATGCCATGATCTCCCAGCCGACTAACAGAGTGAACCAGTCACCAGCGAAGAGTACTAAAAAGGCACTGCCCATATAAAGAAACGCCGCCACTCTTTGGCCTGTATGGCTGATATGCAAGCTATAAATATTACCAATCAGTGCCGCAATAGCAAACACCCAGCCAAAAAATAGACTCAGTTTATCAACTTTAAACATGACCAATGAAATACCGGCAAAATCAATCTCGCCGAAAATCCCCATTTCCATTTGGGTCAGAGCAAAAATTACCAGCAGCGGGATGAGGATTGAGTAGGCCTTTTGGCTATTGCCTTTAAATAACGGTAGCAGCAGACCGCCTACTATCAGTAGCAGGGCTGGCATTATGGAGAAGGAGAACCATTCAATCATAATAGTCTTCCTTCTTGCTGATACCGATTTTTTTACCGATGAACTTGCTGACCAATATGATCAAACCACAGCCGATAAATCCAAGTAGTGCGCCCCAGCCTGGTATAGCGTCCCAGAAGTTATAGCCGTGTGGTCTGGTAACCAAAAAATCGGCAATCACTATGCTAACTAAAATGACTATAAATAGACGCCAGCGTATGTAGGTGTATTTTTTGTCACCAAAGAAGTTGACCAGTTTTGCCATCATGGTAGCGGTCCTCCTGTGATAAATGCGTCTGCAACTAAGGTACTGGCTAGGCCAAAAAAGTAGTCCGGATAAAGTCCTAGGATCAAAGACAATAGCGCGGTGATCAGTAAGGGCACCGCGACCATAGGGATCTCTCGGATATCATTGGCTGACAGCAGTGATGGATCTGTGGGTGTTTTTTCAGACTCAAAAAAAGCTTTATAGGTGACGGGCAGAAAATAAGCCGCATTAAGCAAGGCGCTAACGAGGAGTACGGTCAGAAATGCCATCTGTCCGGCATCGACCGATCCCACGACCAGATACCATTTACTGATAAATCCACCAGTTGGCGGGATGCCAATCATACCGAGGGAGCCGATGAAAAATGCCATCATGGTAACAGGCAGCCTTTTCCCTATGCCGGAAAGATCACTTATCTTCTTGCGGTGGCTGGCACAATAAATAGAACCCGCGCAGAAGAACAGGGTGATTTTTGAAAAGGCGTGGGCGGCGATATGGATTATTCCACCAATGGCGGCCACAGGTGTCAGCATGGCTGCGCCGAGAATGATATAAGAGAGTTGACTGACGGTGGAATAAGCCAGTCTGGCTTTCAAATCATCCCGGGTTAGGGCGTAAATAGAGGCGGTAACTATGGTGAAAGACACCAGATAAGCGGTAATGATGCCGAGACCTAGCGTACTCATCAGCTGAATACCGAATACATGAAAAATAACCCGTAACAGACAAAATACCCCCATCTTGACCACGGCGACTGCATGTAACAAAGCACTGACCGGGGTTGGTGCGACCATGGCCGCCGGTAGCCAGGCGTGAAACGGCATGATGGCTGACTTGGCAAATCCGAACAGGTAGCAAAAATAGATAATAATCAATAAACCATCGGCGGCGACGACATTTTGAAACAGGCCTTGGGGTAAGAAATCAAAACTGCCGACTAGCTGATAGGTCAGCGCCAGTGCGGCAAGCAAAAAGGACTTTGAGGCGCCAACCAAATAGACGATATATCTTTTGCTACCATTCCAGGATTCTTGATTTTCTTTATGATAAACCAGCGGGTAAGTTATCAGACTGAGCAGTTCGTAAAATATCACCAACGTAAATAGATTAGCGGCAAATGCACCTCCGACAGCGGCTGACAAAGATACGGCAAAAGATGCATAGAATCGAGTCTGGTCTTTTTCTTTTTGGCTACGCATATAACCGATGCAATAAATGGCGGCCAATATCCATAACAGGCTGGAGACTGTGGCAAATACCATGCCCAATGCGTCTACCCGAAAAGCAAAATTAACCCCTGGCAGGATCTCAAATAAGGTCAGGTCGACAGTATTGCCCGCTAGTATTAACGGTGCCATTGAAATAACGATGATGAACTTTATTACCGCAGCAACAACGGGTACCGTATCCCGTGCGTTGGGGCGATTATGCAGGCACAGTATGACGCCCGCAGCTATAAGCGAGATAGTGACCGCTAACGCTGGCCGTATGGATAACAACAATTCAAAATTAATAAATGCCACATTGCTCAAAGTCATCAGCTCCAGTCTTAGCCTTTCATTATTGTCAGATCATCCACTTCCAGCGTGCGTTTGTTACGCAGCAAAGCCACGAGTATGCCGAGCGCAATGGCGACTTCGGCTGCGGTGATAGCGATAATAAAAATAGCCATGATCTGACCTCGGGGATCGTTCATTTCATAACCGAAGGCAAGCAGATTGATGTTGACACTGTTGAGCATGAGTTCGAGAGACATCAGCACAATCAACACATTGCGCCGGAGCAATACGCCCGCAGCGCCAATGACAAATAAAATTGCGGCTAATATTAAATACCAGGAGATGGGGATCATTTGGATACCTCTTTTGTTGCCCCTTGTTTGTGTTCGCTAGGTTTGTCATTAGGGTCGTCATTTTGCACAGTACTTTTGCCAGTACTCTTAGCTAGCACTACCGCGCCAATCAGGGCGACCAGTAGAATGACCGACGCTACCTCGAAGGGCAGCAGAAAATCCCTGAATAAGGTTAAGCTTAGTTGTTTGGTCGGTTCATCGCCAATGACTCTTTCTGATGCCATAACTGCATGCAGGCGTCCGCTTTGGCTGAGTAGGAATAGTAGTTCAGTTGCCAGTGCCAGCAGCGCAACAATACTCGGTATTGCACCTTTTTGAATAAAGCGGGTGTGGGATTCTTTACGTACGTCGAGCATCATGATGACGAATAAAAATAGCACCATAATGGCGCCGACATAAACAAACAGCTGGACCACCGCCAGAAAAGGTGAACCCAGCAGTATAAACAGGGCTGCGATCTGCACAAAACAGGCGACAAGAGACAGGGCGCTGTGGATAGGATTTCTTGCGACAACAACCAGCAAGCCGGAGCCTATGGCAACCAAGGCAAGTAATATAAAAAACTGTTGCTCCATTGGTTAATCCTTTTTAAGTTATTTTTCCCGTCGGATCAATTGCCACCAGTCGTGGCCTTTGGCGTTGTCATGGGCGATGGTTTTACCACTGCCATTTTTAGCTAGCGATGCTTGCACGACGGTTCCGGCGCCTTCTTCAGTCTTACGTGGCGCTGCTATCAGGTCCTCAAGATGCACTACTAACGCATCAGTTGTGGTGCTGGCAACTTCATATTCCTGACCAAGCTTGATCGCGTCGGCCGGGCAGGCGTCTTCACACAGGCCACAATAAAGGCAGCGCGATAAATTGATATCAAACACTTTCGGTCTTCGGTTACCTTTTTCATCTTCATAGGGCACCACAGTGATGCAGTCACAGGGACAGATCTTGGCACAGAGCTCACAGCCGACACAGTTGACGTCGCCTTCATCGTTGGTTTTCATGAAATGATGCCCACGGTGACGATGGTAAGGCTGCCATTTTTCATGATCTGGATACCTGTGAGTAATGGTTTTGGAAAACATATAGCGCAATGTCAGCCGTAGTCCGGTCCATAGGTCACGGAATAACAACCAACCGATCCAGCCTTGCTTTTCTTGTACTGTTCTGGCCATGTTGACTCCCTAAAACACAAATAATCCACTAATTAAAATGTTTGCTAGCGACAGAGGTAATAGTACTTTCCAACCAATCGCCATTAACTGATCATAGCGGTAGCGCGGAAAGGTAAAGCGGAACCACATAAACACCCAGATGAAAAAACCGACTTTGAGTAATAGCCAAACTGGCTCTGCGATAAAGGGTGGGGCGCCATGCCAACCACCGAAAAACAGTATCACATTAAGGAAACCTATGATCACCACGCCCAGATATTCGCTCAGCATAAAAAAGGAAAAACGTATGCCGCTATATTCAGTATGATAACCAGCTCCCAGATCGCCTTCGGCCTCCGGTAAATCGAACGGAATACGCTGGACTTCAGCCAGACCTGCCACAAAGAAAACAAAAAAACCTAAGGGCTGATAGACCACATTCCACATGCCTTCTTGGGCTGTAACTATGTCCATCATATTCATGGAATTGGATAGCATTACCACGCCAATGACAGAGAATCCCATGGGTATTTCATAACTGATCATCTGGGCAATCGCTCTGAGGCTACCGAGTACCGCATATTTACTGTTGGAAGCCCAGCCAGCGAGGATAGTGCCAAAGATGCCTATGCTGCTCACTGCTAGAATAAATAACAAACCTACGTTCATATTAGACAGGCTGAGCATCACTTCAGTGCCAAAAATTGTTATCGGTTCACCTATCGGGATGGCAACAAACACCACAAAAGGCGGTACTAATGCCACGACTGGGGCCATTTTGAATAACAAACGATCGGCGTCACTGGGGATATGATCTTCTTTCGTCAGCAGTTTGATGCCGTCGGCCACTGGTTGTAACAAGCCGTGCCAGCCGACCCGCATGGGCCCTGGACGCTGTTGGATATGACCAGCAATCTTTCGTTCTAACCAGGTGAGAGGTAAAGGCAATAGCAGCAGCACCGCCACCACGACGGCAATCTTGAGCAACATCGGCAGGATCACATATAGGGTTTCCATGCTATTGGGTCTCTTTAGGTTGTGATCTCCAAAATCAATTACGCTGGCCATGTCCTTTTACGGCTAGTTCTGTTTATCTTAAACGTACTCTAAAGGTAGTTTGCGCTTATAATTTAATCAAATATCATTTCGAGGTCAGCCCCCTTTACATCCTCTCAGCACTGATTGTCGTTACTACAGGTTCTATAATTACAGATATACACAAAATGAGGACACGTTGATGAAAGAGATAATTGCTGACTCCTTACTTACCTGTCCTGTGTGTGGTCATGAGGAATTACTCACAATGCCGACAGATGCCTGCCAGTGGTTTCATGAGTGTTCCGGTTGTCAGGTGTTACTTAAACCAATAAAAGGTGATTGTTGTGTATTTTGTTCCTATGGTTCAGTCTCTTGTCCACCGATCCAGTTAGAAAGCATGGAGCAGGGAATAGGAGGTTGCGGTTGTGGAAAACGTTAAATGGCATGAGCAGTCCTATTTACGCTGGGTTGCGCTGTTTATTACCAGCGGAACTCTGTTGTGTTGCGCCTTACCTATTTTATTAGTATCCATGGGGTTTGGTGCCGTCGTCGCGAGTTTGAATTTCAACGTACCTGGATTGTTATTTTTAGCCGAATATAAACTTTGGACGCTGAGTTTGTCTGCCTTGTTGCTTTTGTTTTTAGCGTGGGTGATATGGCGACCGAATCAAAGCTGCCCGGCTGATCTTGAACTGGCCGCACATTGCCAAACCGCCAAACGTTGGAATCAGCGGGTATTTTGGTTAAGCAGCATTATTTGGTGCATTGGTTTTTTCTTTAGTGTGCTGTTATTGCCTTTACGAATATATTTTGGCTTTTAAGGAGGTCGTAAAATGAAAGTATTTCTCACCGTAATTTTGTTTTCCGCATTCTTAATTGTTCAGACCGCTCAAGCTAGGACGGTCGAAGTTGAGGTGTACGGAATGACCTGTGCATTCTGTGTTGACAGTTTGGAACGGAAATTTTCAAACATGGAGTCCATTTCTAAGGTGGACGTCAGTCTGAAACATAAAAAAGTACGGTTAGTCACAGATGAAACCATGCCAAATATCGAAACTATTAAGCAAGCTGTATTAGATGCTGGTTTTACACCAGTGAAAGTGACAGTACAGAGTAATAGTCAGAGTAATGGCCAAGATCAATAACGTTTACGCTATTTTTTATGTAGTGTGCTGCGTATTTTTACTCTGGCTGGGCATGGTAAGCAGTGGTTATAGTATGGGGCTGCGTTCATTTGTGGCACTGCCGATAGAAAAAGACGGTGCCGTGATCCGATTTGTATATGAGCATGTGAAGGCGTCAGATACGGCTTCGGAAAATAGCGAACATCTGATCGCCAATGTCGCTTATGGACTGAGTGCCAAGCAGACCTTGCTATTAGGTTTACCCTATCGGTTATCACCCTCTGACAGTGACCAGCAAGGCGATCTATCTGTGCTATATCGAGATATTGTATGGCAGAATGATCGCTTTTCAGGTACTGATCGTTTGGGTTTATTAGCTGGGGTTATTACGCCGACGGAAAGCGATAGAGATGCTGCTGTTCAGGCTGGCTTTGTGTTCACCCATTTTAAAAATCGCAATGAAATAGATGTTGATGTGTTATATCAAGCGGGTATGAAAGAACGTAAAAATAGCGCTCGTTATGATGTATCCTGGCAATTTCGACTTTTACCCAGTGAACGTGCAGATTGGGGCTTAACACCTGAGTTAAACAGTGTTCTAGAGTTAAGTGGCCGCTGGCTTGAAGGTAGTCGCTGGTTTGAAGGTTATAGTACAGTGCATCAACTGACGGTTGGATTACAGTGGGTTCATCAAAAATGGGTGCTAGAAGGCGGAATAGCCAAGGATATTAGTAATGGCCATGAATCACGATATATTATGAGTACTAGATTTCATTTTTGAACTATTGCAACGATAAGAACTATTTAAACTATGAAAACAAGTAGCACAAATAATGCATAACTCACGAGCTGCAGAATACTGTCGTAATTATTGGCGAGTTAAAAATTGAGGTGCTATAAGTGGACTATATTAAAAATAGTTCCAGATTTTAAGTGCGACAGGGCCCAGCGCTTTGTTTTTTAGCTTGGTAATATAGATAGGTAAATTAAGCTCTCCCTGGGTATCTAGACAGATCAATTCTTTATTATTTATTTCTTTTTCAACCAAATGATATGGCACTCTGCCCCAGCCAAGTCCGGCAGTGATCAACGCTTTTTTAGTGGTTAAGTCGGTGACATACCACTTCAAAGCGTCATCAACAATATGCGTATCTGGTGACAGGCGATCAGAGGATTTAACGATCACTTGCGGGTAGGCGGCCAAATCCACTTCACTGACATTGTCAGCATTATTGAGCGGCAGCTTGGCAGATATGACCAGCGGGATATTGATGGTATCTATCAACTTATAGTCAACGGCTTTGTTGCGACTCGGTACGCCGTAGATGGCAATATCAACGGTCTCATCTAACAACATTCTCTCGCCGGAGGCAACTTCGACTTCTAGGTGAATGGTGGTGCTGGGGAACTCTGCCTTAAGCTCGATGAGCAAGTCGGTGATTTTTTCGATGGGGAAGAGTGAACCCACCCCCAGACGTAATTCCGTTTCATTTTCTCCCTTCATTTGATTCACAAAGGTTTCAAATTCACTGGCTTGCTGTAACAGGTGGCGGATCTTTACGATAAGCAATTTACCGTCTTCGGTGAGTTCAGGCCGGTAGGTTTCTCGGTTAAAGATCTGAATATCATAATGGGCTTCTACCTGTTTTACTGAATAAGAGACAGCCGAGCGCACTTTGTGCAGTTTTTCGCTGGCTTTTTGAAAGCTGCCTTCTGCACAAATCGTATTGATG
>Ga0209292_1005016_pt1 | contig 13683 bp, 11 predicted proteins | sample GOMGulsemesocosm_2_FD_184634 | JGI IMG/M metagenome (GOLD analysis project Ga0209292, IMG submission 184634) | Methane-oxidizing microbial communities from mesocosms in the Gulf of Mexico - GOM9C Gulf of Mexico (SPAdes) (version 2) | ecosystem: Environmental > Aquatic > Marine > Cold seeps... | reverse complement strand
GCAAACGTTCATGGCGTTACAGCATGCTGGTTAAAAATGGCGTGGTAGAAAAAATGTTTATCGAAGCTGACGAACCAGGCGACCCGTTCAAGGTTTCTGATGCAGATACTATGCTAGGTTATGTGGCCCCTGAGTACAAAGTACAAGAGTCAATCACCGTATTTACTAAACCGGGTTGCCCGTTCTGTACAAAAGCAAAACAAACCTTAATCGACCAAGGCCTAAACTACGAAGAAGTGGTATTAGGTAAAGACGCAACAACAGTCAGCCTACGTGCAGTAACAGGTAGCAGCACAGTGCCGCAAATCTATATTGGTGGTAAACATATAGGTGGAAGTGAAGCGTTAGAAGCACACTTCGCTTAATAATCAGCTACAATTATATTACCGGATAGCGTGTCTCACATGCCGTTATTCGTGGGCAATAAAAAAGGAAGCAGCGATGCTTCCTTTTTCGTTTTAAGCTCTGTTAAACAAAATATCCAGCTATCTAATTTTAGACTTGCGGTTTTATGTGCAGGCGGAAAACCACGACTGGTGATAACGGCATCTTTACTCATACCAAGAACGACATCCCCTTTCTCTATCGCCGTTTTTTCGGATGTACAACCACTAATAACTAAAGCGATTAATGCTAAAATCCAATTACTTTTACTTTGTTTATTATTTTCATGTTTACCCTTTTTAGATTTTAAATACTTTAGCAATATCTTGTAACGACGTAGCTAACTGAGCTTGCTCTTTTGCTGTCATCGCTATTTGAGTGGCCCCCGTTGCTGACTCCAACGATTTTTGTTTTATCGTTACAACATTCTGAGCAACATCTTGTGTCACTACAGATTGCTCTTCGATCGCGGTTGCCACTTGTTCAGTCATTGAGAATATTTGATTGATAGAAACGGTTATATCCTGCAATGTTTTGGCTACAGCTTGCGAATTACTCACTGCTTCAGATGCTTTTGTCTGGCTAACTTCAATCACATTAAACGCTGCATCTGCATCGGCTTGTAGCGCACTAATAAAGCTTTCTATTTCTGCTGTTGACTCTTGAGTGCGCTTAGCTAATGTTCTCACTTCATCTGCTACGACAGCAAAACCACGTCCTTGCTCCCCGGCTCGAGCCGCTTCAATCGCGGCATTCAACGCTAATAAGTTAGTTTGGTCCGCAACAGATTTAATAACATCAACCATATTAGTAATATTATTGCTACTCGTATGTAGATTATTAATACGCTGCGCTAATCCATCAATTTCACTCGCTAGATTTTCAATAGACAATGATGATTGCTGTACAATGTCAAAACCACTCACCGCTTGTAGATCGACTTCTTTTGCTGAATCCGCTGTCAGTTGCGTATTCTCAGCCACTTCTTTGACCGTTACAGACAATTCCTCAATTGCAGTGGCAATCAAACTAATACCATTTTGCTGTTCAGCCAATGATTTGGAGCTGTAGTCACAAGTTTGCGCCGTTTCTTCTGCCGCAGAAGCAAGCGTAATACTTGATGTTGAGATGTTATCCATCGCACCCGCAAATTGCGATAACGTGAGGTTCAGAGCTGTTGCTATTTGCCCCAATTCACTTTCACCAGCAAGCTTTGTTTGCACTGTTAAGTCATTATTGTCACGTACCTCGGTCATCACATCCATTAACTCATTTACTCTCGACATTAAATCTCGAATAGTAATAAAACTAATCACAGCAACAATAACAATAATCAGGACACTAAACGCGATATTCATCATCAATATTCTAACAGCACTATTACGATGACTATCAGCGAGAGTTAATAACGAGCGCTCAAGTTCGTCTTGAATGCTTTTCAGTTGGCTAATACGCGCACTGGCTTGGCTAAACCAATATTCGGCATCAACATTAAGCCCTGTCGATTTAGTCTGGGCGATATGTCTTAGCTTCATGACTTCTTTCACTGCAGGGGTATTTAACTGCTGAGCAAAAAAATTGTTATTACTGCTTGTAGAAAATGTCTTAAAATTTGAAAAATAGGTTTCTTGCTCAACCACTAATGAAATAAATTTAACAAAATTATCCGTCGAAAAATGATCTTTAGAAAACACATTGCTTAGCACTGCACGCTCTATTCCAGCACGCTCTTTACCTTGTAAAAAATTATAATATGCAATTGTTTCTGCGGTGATACTAGCATCGCTACTGATATCGACGATTAAACCAGAGACACTTAACAACTTGGCATTCAATTGTGTGTAATAACGTAACGCCGATGCTAACTCAATATTTTGAGCATCCACTTTGTTACGAATACCCGTAAGCATAGATAAATCTTGTTTAATTCTTGCGTAGAGTTGCTGTATATGACTGTCTGAAAATTCATTTTGTTGCCAAAAACGCATCATTTTAGCTTGCTTCGCGTCCGTATCTGTACGTTGTTTACGTAATTTAGCGCTAAATTTGCTGCCGTTAGAGCCAATAAATCCTACAGTCATACCCCGTTCTTTTTGTAATTCATGCACTAATTCGCTGTACTGCACAGATAGGTGCGTTAATTCTGTTAACGTAGACATCTCTTTACGAGTTTCAATGCTTTGGGAGATAGAAGAAAAACTCAACCATAAAAAACCCAACATAGGCAAAGCCAATAACATAAGAATTTTATGCTTAAACGATACATCTGAAAATTTCATAACCATCCCTGAATACGTAAATAAAGTACTAAAATATATAGAATTAGAGTAAATACTACAACTATGCCAATAAATAATACCTACATATATCATACATTGTATTAATGTTTACGTAACACAGTGATAAAGATCACCTTTACTTGTTCTGGCGCAATGAAATTTGGGCGAACGATTGAATAATACGCTATTTAAATACAAGTTTTATATATAAAAGTAACTGACTGTTTTATTAATAGAAAAACCATTACGACATCCCTGTCATAGCGCTCTATTTCATACCTTAACCACAGCAAAGACAACGCCCATTATGGATTAAAAATACAGTGTCAACACCAACATTGATAACCACAAGCTATTAAAATCAAACAATCAATCGATTGGTACTATCCATTAGGTTTTTGCATAATAGCTACATCAAGACGAGGCAGACACTTCGTCCCCCCAAATTTGAATATAAAATAAGTGCGACAAACAAACTTCGTTTTCGCCATAACATTTTTTAAGGCTGAATTATGAATATGATAAATGTAGATGTAGCAGTAATTGGCGGTGGTACAGCAGGGCTAGGCGCATACCGTGCAGCAAAGGCTCATTCAGATAGTGTCGTGATTATCGAAGGTGGCCCTTATGGAACAACTTGTGCGCGTGTTGGCTGCATGCCATCAAAACTACTGATTGCTGCAGCCGAAAGTGTACACCACATTCAAAAGGCGCCAGGATTTGGGATTCACCCACAAGGCGAAACCGTCATTAACGGTGTAGAAGTAATGGCACGAGTTAAAAGTGAGCGCGACCGTTTTGTTGGTTTTGTCGTCGAGGGTGTTGATGAAATTCCAGCTCAAGACAAAGTGTCTGGTTATGCAAAATTCTTAAACAATACGACATTACTTGTTGATGACCATACACAGATAAATGCTAAACGTATTGTGATAGCAACAGGTTCACGTCCTGCTTATCCAGCTATATGGAACGAATTAGGCGACCGCCTTGTTATCAACGATGATGTATTTGAATGGGATGATTTACCAAAATCAATCGCGGTGTTTGGCCCTGGAGTGATAGGCCTGGAACTAGGTCAGTCATTAAAGCGCCTTGGTGTTGAAGTGATCATGTTTGGTCTTGGTGGCCAAGTCGGTCCATTAACAGACCCATCAGTCATGGCATATGCGAATAAATCATTTAATGAGGAATTCTACCTCGATGCCGATGTAAAAGTTGAAAGCATGAAACGTCAAGGTGACCATGTTGAAATTAAGTATTTAGATCATCAGCAAGCACTACAAACGGTTAATGTTGAATACGTTCTAGCAGCCACTGGACGTCGTCCAAATGTGGATAAAATTGGCCTACAAAATACCACCCTTGAACTGGATGAACGCGGAGTACCAACGGCAGATTATTACACCATGCAAACATCCGTAGAAAGTATCTTTATTTCGGGTGATGCAAGTAATCAAATCCCGCTATTGCACGAAGCAGCCGACCAAGCCCGTATTGCCGGTGATAACGCAGGACGTTTCCCACAAATCAGAGCCGGATTACGTCGCTCCGTTATATCAGCGGTATTTACAGACCCGCAGATTGCTATGGTAGGTGAAACATATAAACAGATCATCGAACGACTAGGTAACTGTGGTTGTTTTGAAACGGGGACTGTATCATTCGAAAACCAAGGCCGATCACGTGTAATGCTACGTAATAAAGGTTTGTTACATGTATATGCAGAGCACGGAACAGGTCTTTTCTTAGGGGCTGAAATGATTGGTCCTGATGCCGAACATCTAGCGCACTTATTAGCATGGGCACATCAACAAAAAATGACCGTATCAGAAATGCTAGATATGCCATTTTATCACCCCGTTATTGAAGAAGGTGTAAGAACAGCGCTACGAGACCTCAATGCAAAACTGCATTTAGGCCCAGATATGATTAAGCATTGTATGGATTGTGGTCCAGGTTGCTAGTTAAAACTTAAGCGCTTAAGCAAATACTAAGTTTGGCGTGCAAGGCTTGCGACTAAACTGTCACGATAACGTATAGTCGCTTTTAGCGTGTTATACAGCGCAGTAGTATATGACTGACTATGTTGCTCAACATAGTCAGTCATACGTTTAATTTGTTCATTTAACTCTCTAATGATCAACTGTGTTTTTTCTTGTTCCGAACAAGTCTCATCTAAGTGTTGTCTTTCTTTACTATCCATAGCCACTGTCTCCATCCTTGTTAATTTAACCATTCCTGAACAGTTACCACTAACTTTAATATCTAAGTTATCTCATTCAAAATCGAAGGTTAATAGCAAAGTATTATATTAAATACAATTTATCAATATGTTTATACCTCACCATCCAATTAACAAGGGATATCTCGCTTTCCAGCGAGAATAACCTGTTCTGATACTTGCTTATACAAACCTTTTAGCAATATCCAACGATGCCAATACAAAGGAATGGTGAGTTGTATATCAGTCAACTTAACTAATTGACCCGATGCGAGTTCATCTTTGATTTGTAACTCTGGGATCAAACAATATGCCACACCTGCATTAGCCATTGCGACAAAAGCTTCTGACGAGCGCACAATATGACAAGGGTAACTGCCACCAGCCAAACTAAAATGTTGTTGAATAAACTTTATGTGCATGTCATCTTTATGATCAAATGACACCGCTGGTGCTTTACGCAGGGCTTTCTGAGTTATACCTTCTGGTAAATACTGTCGCACAAACGCTGGCGTTGCCACTAAGGCATAGTTCAGCTCACCCAATAACGTTGATTCACAACCCGGCAATGGCTTCTTTTGTAAACTCAGCGCACCAAACGCCTCTCCAGCTTTCACTTTTTCAAGCGTTCTAGCCTCATCCATTATCTGTAAATTCAGTTCAATCGGATATTGCTTTAACAACGGTGCCAAGGCAGGAATAAACCAGGTAGCTAAACTATCAGCATTCACTGCAATGGCCATCACCACAGCCTTATCAGTCGATGCCGCACTGATACTCGGTAATAATTCAGCTTCTAGGTGCTGCACTTGTTTATAATGTTTTAATAAGCGCTGGCCAATATCGGTCGCCACAATCGGTTGGCTACGGATCAACACTGGCTGTGCCACATATTCTTCTAACGACTTGATACGCTGTGATACTGCTGGCTGTGAAATACACAAAACATTGGCTGCTCGTTCAAAGCTTTGCTGCTCTATCACCACTTGCAAAGCATGTAATAATTTATAATCCACTGCGCACTATCCCTTCTTTATGATTCCAATATTGAGCATTCATCATGACAATTCTGAACGCTCAACACGCCATATAAGTTTAACTAATCAAGTATAAAAAACATTAATTATACTTATAACTTAATTTTTTGTAATCTCGACAGCCTATTTTCTAGAGGTTCATTATGTTAACAGCAACAATTCAAGGGCTACTGCTTGGCGGTAGTATGATCATCCCTATCGGCGCGCAAAATGCGTATATTTTAAATCAGGGGATCAAACGTAACCATCATTTTTTAACCGCTAGTATCTGCATTATTTGTGATGCCTTACTAATCAGTGCTGGTGTGTTTGGTGCGGGTAGTTTGTTGGCATTAAATCCCGATTTACTACAAATAATCACTTGGGGTGGCATCGTGTTTTTATCGACTTATGGCGCAATGTCATTTCGCAGTGCATGGCAATATCAATACGGAAAAACCGAGTTAGATGGCATCCATAAATCTCGTAAAATGGTGGTAATTGCAACGCTAGCGGTCACCTTACTTAACCCGCATGTGTATTTAGATACTGTGGTTGTGTTAGGGAGTGTCGGTAATCAATTTAGTGGCGATAACCGATTAGCTTTTGCCGCGGGGACGATTTTAGCCTCAATCTTGTGGTTTTATGGCCTAGCCTTTAGCGCAGCTAAGTTTTCGAACTGGCTCAACCAACCCAAAATACAACGTGTTATCGACATCACGGTCGGCTGTATTATGTGGTTAATCGCCAGTAGTCTGTATCGCAACCTCGCATGATCTAAGCATCGATTACGTATTGTTTGGCTTGTTGTTTTAATAGTTTTGAAAACAGCAAGCCAGCAGGGCCTAAGGTTTTTTTATTGGCGTATACCAAGTATAACGACAAATCAAAGCGCACATGATCTTCAATGATAAGTTCCACCAGCTCACCATTCGCTAATTCATCTTGGATGCGGCTAATGGGTAAAGTCGCATGTCCAACCCCCTGTTTAATCAAACTAAGTGATTCATGAAAATTATTCACCGTCCAACGCTGCTGCGAGCCTAACCAACCAGCATCGACACTGCGATGCGCACTCGAATCACTCATCACAATTTGGGCATGGGGTTTTAATTCTGCAAGCGTTAATGGTCGATTTAACAAGGCTAACGGATGCTGGTGATGTACAAAACGTGATAACTGCCCATGACACAATTTTTCTCCCGTAAATCCAGTGGGAATTCGACTGCTAATAATCAGGTCTGCCGTGCCATAGGTCGCAGCGTCCGTCACCCCTGATAACGTACCTTGCTGAAAATCAATGCTGGTCACCGTGCATTGCTGAGCAAATAAGACCAGAACCTCAGTTAACAATTGCGGTGGAAAAAGTTGCGTCGTCATCACTTTTAGCAACGGTTCCCAACCTGCACTATACTCCCCCGCCAATTGCTCGATACTTGCCGCTTGCATTAATAACTCATCCGCTTGGATCAACATCTTCTTACCCATATCTGTGACGACTGCGCGACGACCCTGTTGTTCAAATAAACGCACACCCAGATTCTCTTGCAGCTTTTGGATAGCATAACTAATCGAACTTTGGCTTTTAATTAAGTAATCAGCCGCCCCCTGAAAACTGCCCTGATCGACTACGACCTTAAAGATATACCATTGTTCTAAACTCACCGTTGGCACTTTCATCATGATCCTTAACACGTATATAAAATAGCTGTTTTAATTCATCTAAAATTTCGATGATATAGATTTTATTTACCCGGTTAATTAATTTTTAAATTCCCGTATGCTTACTCTACAACATAAACGAGGAATCGAAAAATGAAAATATTACACATAGACAGCAGCCTGCAAGCCAGCAATTCAACATCATCAAAGATTGCAAAAAAACTAATCGACAAATTAGATGTAAATAATGCTCAACAGCAACAAATCACCTATCGAGATCTCAATGTATCGCAAGTTCCACACTTAACCGACGCTATTTTTAGTGCGTTCCACACACCCGAAGCAGAGCGTACAATAGAACAACAAGCAGCGGCTGCAATATCAGACCAATTAATTGATGAAGTAAGTAACAGTGATATCTTAATTATCGCCGTTCCTATGTATAACTTTGGTGTACCCTCAACCCTGAAAGCTTGGATTGACCACATCGCACGTGCAGGTAAGACATTTGCCTACACATCAGAAGGCCCAAAACCATTACTGAAAATGCCAAAAACTTATGTGATAGCAACCCGCGGTGGTATGTATGCCAACACACCAGCAGATACTCAAGCGCCTTGGTTAGAACAAGTACTTAAGTTTATCGGTATACCAGAAGTCGAGTTTATCTTTGCAGAAGGCCTAGCGATGAACTCGGCAGATGATGTATTAAACAACGCAGATGCACGAATTAGCGAATTACTGAGTGCTTAACGGTATTAATTGTTCACTATACTTTGCGCTTATAGCGAAAAAGGCAGATAATCAGCCCACCTATCCAAACGGGTTACCGACTCGTTTGGATATATTCCTATAACACCATGACAAAAGTTGAACATAAATGCGTTTAGATAAGTTTATTTGCCAAAGTACTAACCTGACCCGTACCCTTGCCAAGCGTGAGATTGCACGCAGCAACGTGAAAATTGATGGCGAAGTTGTACGTAAAGCAGACCATAAAGTAACAGCAGACATGGATGTTTGGTTTGGTGGTAAATCATTAAGCCAACGCCCACCGCGTTATATCATGATGCATAAACCATTAGATGTAATTTGCTCAACCGTAGATGAAGAACACCAATCAGTGATCAGCCTGATCGAAGCAGACAAGCGTGACGAATTGCATATCGCTGGTCGCCTTGATGTTGATACCACTGGTTTAGTATTGATCACCGATGATGGCCAATGGTCACACCGCGTTACATCACCTAAGCGTGAGTGCAACAAGCGCTACCGTGTTCAACTTGCCGATCCAATTGCACCAACAGCAGTAGCTGATTTCGAAGCCGGTATCCAGCTGCGTAGCGAAGACAAACCTTGCCTACCTGCTAAATTAGAGATCTTAAGCGAAAAAGAAGTACTGCTTACCATCCAAGAAGGCAAATACCACCAAGTTAAGCGTATGTTTGCTAGCCAAGGTAATCGCGTTGTAGGTTTACACCGTGAACAGATTGGTGCGATTGTACTAGACCCTGCACTAGAGCTAGGTGAATGGCGTTTTTTAACAGATGAAGAAGCAGCAAGCATCTAATCGTTTAGTTACACAATGAAAAAAGCCCACATTAATCATCTTAATGTGGGCTTTTTTATTGACGTGAACACTTATCTATTCAGTCTCTAGCGCCGTCACTTTATACGCACAACGCCTTGATCCTTCGACAATATGCTCTTCTCGCTCAACTGTCGCAATGCCGACCAACAAGGTTTGAAATAAATTCAATTCTGAACGGCAAAAATTAAGACATCTCGATGCAGCTGCACAAATGGGGCAGTGGTTTTCCATTAACCAATACACAGTATTTTTATCATCGATGTCGCTATCAACAACCACTGTCGCCATGTAGCCCTCTTCACTGCGCAACTCAGCTAGCGCTTCAAGTTTACCTAATAAATCTGGTTTACTCGCCAGCCTGTCGCTATAAAGCGCCAATGAAATTTGTTCTCGATGCGCGATAAGTTGCTCAAGCCCTTCATCACCAAAAATTACTTTGACTGAATCGATCAGCTGTACCGAAAGTTCCTCGTGACGGTCTGAAAAGTGACTATTACTCTGCGTTGTCAGTGACCAATATCTGGTTGGACGACCTCGCACGGCCTTTTTATCTTCAAAGCTGATGTCACCGCCATCTTCCAACGCTTGCAAATGTTGGCGTACTCCCATGGTCGTTAAACCTAATTCACTAGCAAGTACTTTAGCGGTCAACGCACCCTCAACTTTTAACAGGCTAAGAATTTTCTCACTGGTTTTTTCTTTCATTTTGACTCCGCGTTACCTGACGACAGGCACATTCGACGTGCCTTCAGATGCTTTCATACTGAGTATTATTACCGATACAAATATTAAGTAAACTTTTTTATTTACTTTATTTTAGCTTTGACCTTTACAATCTTAAGTAAAGGGTTTACTTTATTAAATAATTAATAAACAAAAAGGTTTACTTAACATGGAATTAGTTATTATTAGTGGTAGTCAGCGACATCATTCTGAAAGTGCAAAAGTAGCGGCTTACATCGCCAGCGCAGCAAACCAATTTAAAACAGTTCAACATATCGAGCTGTGTAAATACCAACTACCCTTTTGGGATGGTGATAATGAAAGTAAATCAGCGCCAGGCTGTGATTGGCCACTGATCAGTGAAGCAATAATGCAAGCAGATGCATTGGTGCTTATCACTCCAGAGTGGGATGGGATGGCGACCCCCATTTTGAAGAACTTTTTAATGATGTGTGAGCATAAAGAAACAGCACATAAACCGGCACTACTTGTTTCTGTTGTCAGTGGCATTAATGGTGCGAATCCCATCGCCGAATTAAGAATGAATGGCTGTAAAAATAATAAGTTAGTGGCGATACCAGATCACTTAATCATTCGTAACGTCGGCGATGTATTAAATGCAGGTACGGATAATATGCCAATCAGCGAACGTGACGACAGTATTAGACATCGTATTGGTTACAGCCTGCATACATTACATCAATACAGCCATGCATTAGGACAAGTTCGTCAGTTACAACAACAGCAACCTTATTCCCAGCAAGAAAAATACAGTTACGCAATGTAAGCACAAATATTTATAACAACAATATTTATAACAACAATAAAAGGATATTATTATGATACATCTTGAGCATGTGAATTTAATCGTACGCGACATCGAAGAAACACTCACTTTTTATCGCGCCGCATTTCCGCATTGGTCAGTGCGTGGGGGTGACAAAGGAGAATGGTCAGGAAAACCAAGAAACTGGATCCATTTTGGTGATGATTATCAATATTTAGCTTTTGGTGATAACGGTGTCGGTGAAAATCGCGACTTAGCTGGGCACCAAGTAGGTCTTGCTCATTTCGCCTATGTTACCGACGATATTACAGGCGTTATAAAACGTCTAGCCGATGCCGGTTTTAGCATTGCAAAAGATGGAATGGACGATGAATATCGCCAAAATATTTACTTCCTAGACCCCAATGGGTACGAAGTTGAGTTTGTACAATATAATACTGATGTACCCAATTTAAGAAATCGCTATTAACCTCGACTAAGTGCGCTCATTTAACGCGTAATAAGCGCACTTAAGTCAAAACAAAAGCATAAATAATTATTAAATCGGTTTAATAACGGTAGGTTAAACCCATTATAGTTTCGTGATGTTAACCATCAGTTTTGTGATGAGCCTCTAAATATAAATCTGAAACTTTGCATAACATCAAAAAATAAGTAACTATGAGCCTAATATTAAGCGGCATAATGATCTCACAATACAGTCATGATGAAACCAAAACTTCACACTCTCCGTAGTGCGGTCATGCTACCGTTCACATTATTGCTTTTACTTACAGTTGGCATCATAACGCTAGTTCAAAATAACAGTTACGAAAGAATGCAGTCAAAGATTAGCGCTAAATTGCTAACTTCATACTCAGAAAATATTAAAACTAATCTCGATCATTTTTTAGAGCAGCCTTTCGACACAACGCTCGCTATCGCAGACAATATTCAACGTAATCAACTCTACCAGGCATCAGATCTAACCAAAGTAGAAGATTATCTACACTCTGCTATCAGCGATATCTACTATCAACAAAAACAAATCAGTACCATCTCATTTGGTAGTGAAAATAAAGATTATGTCGGGTTTCGTAAAAACGAAGATCAAGATGTTTCGTTGATTTTACAAGATAAGCGTACTAACTATGAGCTAGAGTTTTATCATGGGGAGAGCAGTGATGATATTGTCGATTATAGTATCAGTAATTACGACCCAACAATTCGACCATGGTACGCCCCCTTCGCAAAAGAAAAAGCCGCAGGATGGGCGAAGATATACAGTAATGCCGATGAAAAAAATACCTTTACCATTTCCAGTATTTCACCAGTAATAAATGACGACACATTAGTTGGCATCGTTGCTACTGACATCAATCTTCGCCATTTGTCTCATTTTATAGAACCTGAAAACCACCATTTCAAAGGCATTACTTACATCACTGATAATCAAAATAAACTCATTGCGAGCTCACTCAAAGCATCCTTAACAGATAATGATAATAACCGCATCCAAGCAAAAGAAAGTCACAATGCTGTTATTGCTGCTAATGGTCTATATATTGCCAATAGACAATTGCAGAATAAACATGCGCCAGCGACGTTTGAATTTGACCAAAATGGTATTCGTTACTTTAGCCGTATTACCGCTTACAGCAACAATAATTTACAATGGTTTATTATCGTTACTTTACCAGAAAATGTATTACTCGATGGGCTACCGAAGCAACAACGCTTAGGTTTAGTAGCCGCACTGACACTGGCCTTTTTTGGCCTATTAATGGGTTTATATTTACTGCGTATTATTACCCAACCCATTATGGATATTGCCGCAATATCACAGCAACTTGATCAAAATAACTGGGATGTAGCGATTAGAGAAGACATCAAACTCCATGAGACGACCCAACTTATTTCTGCCTTCAAATCGATGTCATCCCGTTTAGAAAGCTCATTTACTACATTACGTAAACAACTACTGTTTGACAGTCTTACTGGCTTATTAAGTCGTGATGGTTTTGTTGAAAAGTTGAATAATCCGATTTCGCAACAACAAGGTATCCTTGTCTTGCTAGGACTACGTTCATTTCGTCACACCAATAACAGCTTAGGTCAAAACAAGAGTGATCAGTTACTTATTACTATAGCCTCACGTTTACAAAAAAACGTGGCAGACAACGTAACCATTAGCCGTATTGATAAAGATACTTTTGCCGTATTCACCCCGAACTTCCAAGATCTAGAGCACAGCCATGCGTTTGCCGAAAACCTATTAACCGACTTTAATCGCCCCTTCACGATTAATGATACAGAAGTATTAGTGGGCGCTAACGCAGGCATAATGAGTGGTAAGTTCCACGACATAGACATGGATGAATGGCTACGTAACTCAAGTCTCGCATTAACCTACGCGGTAAAACAAGAACAAATACAGCGTTGTCACTATCAAGAATACATGATAACAGCCTCGCAAGAGCAAACCCGATTAACCACAGATTTACAACGTGCGATCACCAACAATGAATTTGCCGTGTACTACCAGCCAGTGATTGATCTAACAAACAACACAATTGCAGGTGCAGAAGCCTTGGTTCGATGGCACAGTCCAATTCATGGCATCGTATCACCGCTAGATTTCATCCCAGTAGCAGAAGACACGGGGATGATTGTCGACATAGGCAAACAGATCTTATTACAGGCATGTTCAGATACTAAATCACAAATAGAGCGTGGTCAGTGGCCAGTAAACTTTGCGTTACACGTGAATATGTCTGTACGTGAATTACTGCACCCTGATTATATCTCAACAGTAAAAAAAGTCTTGGCGATCACTCAACTGCCCGCCGCCAATTTAACACTCGAAATAACCGAATCGCGGTTAGTCAGTCAACCATTACTCACCAATCAACTGCTTGGCCAATTACGCAGTTTAGGCATACAGATTGCGATTGATGATTTTGGTACGGGTTATTCCTCCCTTGCCTACCTCACTCAATTGCAGTTTGATGCATTAAAAATTGATCGTTCCTTTGTCAGCC
>Ga0209292_1005015_pt1 | contig 13688 bp, 9 predicted proteins | sample GOMGulsemesocosm_2_FD_184634 | JGI IMG/M metagenome (GOLD analysis project Ga0209292, IMG submission 184634) | Methane-oxidizing microbial communities from mesocosms in the Gulf of Mexico - GOM9C Gulf of Mexico (SPAdes) (version 2) | ecosystem: Environmental > Aquatic > Marine > Cold seeps... | reverse complement strand
GAAGTAGATAAACTCATTACTTGGTTCTCCTATTAATAAACAAATGGCTTGGCCTAAAATAATTAACAACCAAAATTGCCAGTTTTTCTTTTCCAACTTGTCTGCTGATTTAATAACAAAGTAGTCCATTATATGGACAATAAGTATCCAAGCAGCAGTTAAGATAAAGATGGTCCAGGCATTAGCGCCTAGCTCTCTGGCACTGCCAAATGTATGCAAATTACCAATTATAGTGATTGCGCTATGTATATCGGTTGCTCTAAAGAATACCCAGCCGATGAGAATTAAATAGAAAGTAACCGCCCACTTAAAGAAACTAACGACTAATGCATTGCTGCTATTAAAGCGTTCAAATACTTTTAAGTTAGCGAGGTAATGGGTCAGGGTAATAATTGCGCCATGAAAAGCGCCCCAAGCAACAAACGTCCACGCAGCGCCATGCCATAATCCCCCTAATAACATGGTTAAAAATACATTTCGGGTACGGTTATTGTTTCGATTACCACCGAGTGAAATATAGAGATAATCCTTTAACCAACTCGACAATGAAATATGCCATCTACGCCAAAAATCAACCGGTGATTTAGCAAAGTAGGGCACTCTAAAGTTAAGAGGAATATTAAAGCCAAGTAAGATGGCTAAGCCAATCGCCATATCGGTATAACCCGAGAAATCACCGTATATTTGCCCTGCAAAAGCGAGTACTCCTGTCCACATTTCTAAGGTGCTCAGTGACTCTTGTGCAGCAAAAGCTTTTTCGGCGGGTATGGCTAATATATCTGCCCCAGTCTTTTTAATTAATCCAACAGTAATTAACAAGAAGCCATGTTTAGCTTCAAGCCATTTAGGCATAGATATCGCGTGCATCTGCGGCAATATATGTTTGGCTCTTAAGATAGGGCCAGCAACTAATTGTGGGAAAAATGATAACGCGGCGACAAATTCAACTAAGCCTTTACGTGGCTTCATATCACCACGATAAACATCAATGGTATAACTTAAGCTTTGGAAGGTATAAAAAGAAATACCAACGGGTAATACCCAAGAAAGCGTAGTAAATGATGCTTGATAGCCCAATACCGACAGCAAGTCTGCAACCGAAGCTATGGCAAAATCAGCATATTTGAAAGTTGCTAAAATACCTAAGTTAATAACTATTGATAGCGTTAACCAACGCTTTTTATTGCGTAGACTGGATGAGTTACCAATGGCTTGCGCAATAAAGTAATCAGCAATACCACTACCAACCAATAAAGGAATAAAGCTGTAATTCCATGCCCCGTAGAAGACTAAGCTACTGACTAATAGCATATAAACCTTGGGTGTTTGCTTTAAAAAAGCAAAGCCATAAAATAAGATAAATACGCAGAAGAACCAGAAAAATATAGGGGTATTAAATATCATTATGTTCTCCTTTTTTCTGCTCTATAGCAGTTTTGTGTTGTAATAAATTCATGCGGTACTCTTTTTTAAAGACGAGTTTGCTGAGCCTAAGCATTTTGGGAATGTTAGGGGGAGCTCACAGGTCTTTCGTTTTAATTAATTGTATTAGGTCAGTAATACCAGATTCATATTGCTTTACATTGTTTGCAGCTAAGGTGAGTTAACCACTAGGCTAGTCAGTATTTATGATGAGTGTTATTCCACAGCTCCGTTTGCAATAAGGTAATCTGTTATTTCACGGTTACGTGACATGTTCAACGGAGAACGAATTTTTAGGCCGTCTGATATGCCTACTTTTACTGACAAATTTACATCAGCACCTTGGTTAACTAACAACTTGGTCATAGCGAAATAACCTCTACGGCTGGCATTTATTAACGGTGTCTCATCACCTCTAACAATCGCATTTATATTTGCACCATTATCAATTAACAATTGTGCTAGGGAAATATTGTTAGTCATCGCTGCGGTAATCAAGGGGTTACCATCGCCACGTGAAGACTGATTAACATCAGCACCTAAATCAATTAATGCCTGAACCATCTGGCGATTATCTTTCTTTACGGCAATAATTAATGCCGTGCCATCACCAATCGCCGGTGTATTAATATCAACACCTTCGTTTTGCATTTGTTCAATGGTAGCAATATCATTTTTCATTACCGCAGCAATTAATTGCTCGCCTTGTGAAGCGGGTAGTAATGAATAATGTTGAGCGTTTTGTCTGGTATCGCTAATACTTATTTTAGGTACAAATGCTTGTGAAACATTGATTGTCAGTACAGATAAACCTAAACAGACACCAATAATTGTCACCATGTTTGGGGTTTTCATTTTTTTGCTTTTAAGTACTGTGGTTACTCGGTTGTTCAATTCTTTTTTCTGGCTAAATAATCCCATGGCTAATACGCTCCGTTGTTGGGTGATCATTAATTTTGCACAGTCAATCAGTGATTGCGCATATTGTTTATTGTTGTTCAGTTGCTTTACGGCTCGTAAATCACAAGCCAATTCTCTATCGATATGTATTTTATTATTAAGTAAACGAATCACCGGACTCCACCAAAAGACCACGGCAATAAACTCTTGAAAGTGACTAAACCAAATATCATTGCGTTGAATATGCGCAAGCTCGTGCAATACAATCGGTGCTAATTGCTTACTACTCAACTTCTGCATGATGTTGTCGGGTAAAATTATTTTCGGTGACCTTAAGCCAACCACCATAGGAGAGCTAACTTTCTTAGAGGAAAATATTTCAACTTCAGTATCAGCGACTAGCTTCTGGATACTTTCTTTCTCTACAGCGATACAATCTTTGATTAATTTTCGGGTGCGTACAAAGGAGCCAAATACCATGAGGCTGCGCCAAAAACTGCCGATAAACCAAACGATCAGCAAAGCTGTTAATAGTTCACTAAATTGAAAAACAACTTCACTGGGCATGTGCCATAAAGATTGCTCAGGTAGTGGTACTGCAACACTTTCTATTGCAGATTGAGGCATACTTTCGTTTGAAACTAGCTTAGTTGGTGCTAATGTTTGTTTGTCCGCTAACGGTAATGCTGGCGCTGTTGACAGTAAGGTTAACGGCACTAATGTTGACGTAATAAAGGCAGTCATCAATACCCAGCTACGCATTTCAGCACTGGACTCTACTATTTTACCGAGCACAAAAAGTATCAGTATCAGCAAGCCACCAATAACAATATGATGCAGGGCTAATGTAGTTAACAATGTGTATTGAGCAATCATGTGAAATACCTTTATCTACTTATTTACAAAAATAATGAACTGGAATAATTAAGCGCGAAAGACGCAGCTCAGCTAATCATCACTGCGATCAATTTCTTTTTGCAATGCCGCTAGGTCATCCAATTCTATATCTGTTTCTTCCATTAAATGTTGAGCGAGTACTTCGGGTGAGCCACCGAAAAACTTATTAAGTAGAGACGTTAGCGCGCCTTTTCTTGCATCTTTTTGGGTTATTTTAGGAGTATAAATAAACGCCTTACCTTCTTTGTGAAAATCGGCATAACCTTTTTCAGCTAAAATTTTGCACATAGTTTGTACTGTGGTGTATGCCGTCGTTTTATCTTCGCTGAGTATATCGGCGATTTCTCGCACTGAGGCTTGCTGCTTTTTCCAAAGGATTTCCATGATGCTTTGTTCACTGTCAGTGAGTTGTGTTGATTTTTTACGTGCCATTATTCGTCCTACTAATTAATTAGTTTTAAATACTATAGCGGCTGGGTAATTTTTTATCAACTAATTAATTAGTTTTTAAGTGTAGAGTAGGAATTATTAGGGGTAATATGATGAATAGGGGGGCGTTCACTAAGAGTTAGCTTAATTACTGTAACCTACTATATGACCTATTATTAACTGAATGGAAAGAGCAGGCCGCTGCTTTCTATTCAGTAAATAATATTTAATTATGATTAAATTTTAAATAAAATAAATTTTAAATAAAATAAATTTTATACTAATCTCAAGCGTATAGAATATTTACTAAACAGTGACTTTAGTATGTTCAATAAACAAAAAATCACGGGAAAAAGGTAATAACGTTTAATTTAATAATTAGAGACAACAGACTCCATAGCACAATGTTCTTAGAGGTTATAGAAATTTGGAGAGCTTAGCATGACCGAAACATCATTTTTTAACTATGAACAATATATGCCCCATGGCATGTGCTACTTGTGGAAACCCGAGATTCTTTGGGTATCTGTAATATCAGATGTGCTTACCGCATTGGCTTATTATTCAATTACTATTGCAGTGTTCGTATTTGTTAAAAAACGGAAAGACTTGCCTTATCCTGCGTTTTTCATTCTAGTAGGGTCAATTATTTTTATCGCCTGTGGTACTTCACATTTAATCGCTGCAATTGTTGTTTGGAAACCTATCTACGGAATTTCAGCGATTACTAAAGCCGTTACCGCTATAACCTCTGTACTCTCTGGCATTATAATTTGGCGAGTATTACCATTTTTCCTAGAATATCCTAGCCCAGCAATGCTAGAAATAAAAAATGCGGAATTAAAGGAGTCACTCGATAAACTACAGGCGGCACAAAGTCATATTATTGAAACTGAAAAAATGGCTGCTATGGGAGGCTTAGTGGCAGGAATAGCACATGAGCTTAATACGCCTATTGGGATTTGTATTACGGCCAATTCAGCTGCACAAGAAATGATTGACCAAGCAAAAGAAAAGAAATTAACCGCGAAAATTGTCAATGATACATTTAACCAGCTCTCTACTTATACCGAGTTAATCAGTCGGAATTTAATCCGGAGTGCCAACTTAATTGACATTTTTAAGGAAGTGGCAGTAGAGTTCCCATTACAAGAGCAAGAGCCATTCAATTTTAAAGTATTTTTAACTGATATTATTGCTACCTTAAAAAACAAATATGTTTCTTCACCTTTCAAGGTGAATTTAGTTTGTAATGAAAAAATATGGATAAATAACCATTCTAGCCTCTTTATCCATATTTTTAGTAACTTAACTACCAATACAATTAATCATGGCTTTAACCTGAATACTCATGGCGAAATTAATATCACAGTGACAGAGTCGAATGATGGCGGGCTTATCATCACTTATAGTGATAACGGCAAAGGTATGACCGACTCACAAGTAAAACACATATTTGAGCCATTTTTTACTTCCAAGCGTGGTCAAGGTGGCCCAGGACTAGGGATGACCATTGTTTATAATACGGTATCAAAGCTTAATGGTCATGTTCAGTGCACAAGCCAAGAGGGTGAAGGAACAACCTTTATAATAGAGCTTCCTGCCGAATTACGAACCTCCGAGGGTTAGTTGGTCTTAAGAGTCAGATAGATTTCAAATAATAAGTAAAAAAGAGTAGCCACTTTGTTAAAGACTAATCACTTATCGATAATGGTAAGGTTATCATCGCTACTGCACCTCTAACATTAACTATGTCCGTCTTCTCAATTATGTTAACTAAGTCAGTGCGATTTCTTAATATTAGCTCACCTTGATGATTGTTAATTATTTGCCTACTCAAGGCTAAACCAATACCGGTTCCAGTTTTTTTTGTTGTGTAAAAAGGCACAAACAAATTGGCCGTATTAGCAATGCCACAACCTTGATCCAATACCTTGATGATTAGCTGCTGATCGGTTGTAAAAATCTGTACTTCAATATCTTTATTCGGGTCTGCCTCTTGTTCTGAAACTTTGTTTATATTTCCTTTTGAGAATTGTGCTTCTTTGGCATTTTTAATTAAGTTGAGCAGTACTTGTTCAAGCTGACCCTTATCTGCTTTGATGATTAATGGGCTAGATAGATTAACAGATACTTGCTGCACTAAATTGGCAATGTCCTGCAGTAGCTCAGCTAAGTCAAACGCTTGAATATTGGGTTGTGGCAGTTTGGCTAAGTCTGAGTAACTATCAATAAAGGCCAATAAATTGTTGCTGCGGTTATCAATTATCTTTATCGCTTGTTGGCATTGCTCTGGTGATAGATCTGGCATTTCCAATAAGTTTTGGCTTAGTGCTGAAATAGGGGTTAAGGAATTACGCACTTCATGATTTAAAATACGGATAATATTCTGCCATGCTTGCTGTTCATTTTTTTGTAATTCTTGGCTGATATTATTCAGCATTAGCAGCTGGTAACTATTGTTATTCTCTTTGAATTCGCTTTGTTTTATTTGCCACTTTTTGTCCATATTAAGTGGATTATCTTCATTAAAACGCCAAAAAGCATTCTCTTTCACTAGGCCAAGTTTTGTCGCAGGACTTTGTTTTAAGGTTTGCCAAGGCACAGAGAATAACTGGCTTACCGCGGGGTTTGCATGTTGCAGTTGATCTTTGTTATCTAAAATTAATACCGGAGATTCAAGTTGCTCGATTAAGCCATACAGTAAAAACATTTGTTGGTCATAACGACTTTTGTTTATTTGCAGGCTTTGGCTTAGACTTGATAACTCGTTAAATAGCTTAGCGACAATGCCTTGGCTAAAGGGCGATTTAGCTCTCAGGCTATAGTCTTCCATTTTTAGTGCTTCAGTTAAACTGGTTAAACTATAAAAAGGCGTGATTACTAAGCGGTAGAGTGCAATTACTAGACCTGTGTATATGATGGCCAGTAACAAGCCTACGCTTGACCAACGAAGTAAATTGAAATCAAAGCCAATACCCATGCCAATAAACAACACTAGAGTGGGTAATAAGGTGGCAATGATAAGCCAGCTAAAACGTCGCTCTAAACTGATGTTTTCACAGTGTTTAGTATTGCTATTAGGATTAAGATTTTGTGTCAATTTGGTATTTCTCTAATCGTCTATAAATAGCATTCTTGCCTAAACCTAATAACTCTCCGGCTTCAACCACACGGCCTTGTGTTTTTTGTAGTGCTTGTTCAATGAGTGTTTTCTCTGCCTCATCTATGGTCATAAAAGGCATCTCTCCATTATTAGTACCACTACTTCCCTGAGCTAGCTGATCAGTTAAACCTGTGATCTCAATTTCATTGTCATCACTTAGTAATACTGCACGCTCTATTACATGACTGAGCTCACGGATATTGCCTGGCCAATCATATTGGCATAATGCCTTTTTGGCTTGCTCTGAAAGGAACAGATCCTGCTTAGCGTATTTTTGACTTTTCTCTGCCAAAAAGTGCTCAGCTAACGGTAATATATCTTCTGTCCTTTTTCTAAGGGGAGGAATATCAAGTACTATAGTATTGATGCGATAATATAAATCTTGACGAAAATCACCATCAGCAATGGCTTGTTGAAAGTCGATATTACTGGCGGCAATTAACCTAACTTCTGCCTGTAATGTCTTACTTGAACCAACGGGTTCAAATTCACCAGACTCAAGTACACGCAATAATTTTGGCTGTAAATTTAAGGGAATTGTGCCTATTTCATCGAGAAATAAACTGCCTGACTGTGCCGCTTCAAAACGGCCCATACGATCTTTTTTAGCATCGGTAAAGGCGCCTTTAGTATGGCCAAACAATTCACTTTCGAATAGGGTTTCAGGAATCGCACCCATATTCACCGTGACATAACTTTCATTGTTACGAGCCGAATGTTGATGAATGAAATTCGCCAACATACTTTTTCCTGTACCATTTTCACCGGTAATTAAAATGGGTGTATCTGTTACTGCAAGCTTTTTAGCTTGAGTAAGTACTAACTGCATGGCAGCAGACTCACCTAGCATAAAGACATCACTGGTTGGGCGTTGTGCTTTGAGGCGTTTGTTTTCTAACTGTACAGAGCCTAGTTGAAATTGTTGTTCAATGATTCGAACTAAGCGCTGATTTTTCCAAGGCTTTTCAATAAAGTCTTTTGCGCCTAGTTTAATTGCTTCAACGGCAATTTCTACAGTAGACCAGGCAGTCATGACAATAACAGGGAAGTGGTAGTTTTTATCTTTTAAGGTTTTCAGCATGTCCAAACCTTCCTTGCCCGACGTAGTATCGTACTGAAAGTTCATATCAAGTAGCATTAAATCAATACTCTGTTCAGCAATAACCTCAAGCGCCTCTGGTGGCGAGTCGGCTTCAATGACATTGTAACCGTAATTTTCTAGAATAAATTTAGCGGATAGTCGTAAGTCACTTTGGTCATCTACCACAATGATTGTTTTTTTCATTTTGTCTTTCTTTTATCTGTCAATTTTTTAAAATAATAAGCGCAGTCATTATTAATTACTGCGCGTTATAGCTTAACCTATTCGTTTCTCAATGCCTGAATCGGATCGCTAGCAATGATCTTTCTAGCAGGAAAATAACAAGCGGCTAGTGCGATAACAATTAATGCTAGCAGGCAGCTTGATATCATCAACCAGTCAAAACTCAACCATTGGTTAATATGTTGCTGTGCATAACTATAAAGTATCACAGCTAACACCAGGCTTAAGAAAAAACCTGCGGCAATAGGTGCAAACGACTCACCAATAAACTCAGCTAAGATACGTTTACTCTTTGCCCCAAGTGACATGCGTATGCCTAATTCATAACGGCGCATTTGACTGTTATAGCTAATGACACCATAAATACCTATCGCCGCTAAGAGTAAAGCAAAAAGTCCTAAAACTAAACTTAACCACAAGGTAAGTTGCTTCTGATAAACCAATTGCTCATGAATATCTGAAACTGAAGTAAATTGCCATACTTTGATTTCAGCAAAGTGTTCATCAAGTAAACGTAGAATGTCACTCTTCGTTAAAACATGACCATTTTGCATTCTAATAACAAAATTTGTCCGAGAGCTAGAAAAGTACATCATCGCACCTTGGGTTCTTTCATGGTTATACGGATTATAAACATCGCTAACTACGCCAATGACTGTCCAGATATCACCACCGGCGGAGTAAACAGCCTGGCCGATGAGGTCTTCAATTTTACCCTTACCATCACCTGTGTCTGCAATCACCTTTGTTGCAGCAGTTTTACTTAATACGATATTGTCGCTATCGTCTCTGACATCTTGTTGATTATAGCTGCGGCCAGCCAGTACTTTTAAACCAACGGTATTAAAATAATTGTCATCAATCGTGACAAAAGAGAAGTGACCTAACTTAACATTGTCACTATTAAATAGTCCGGTATTATTACTGCCACGCCTGATAGGTGGATTACTGGCACGCGATATTTGTTCTACGCCATTCATTGTTTGTAGCTGTATCAGTAAATCACGAGAGAGTTGCATTTTACTTTCTTTTTCGGGATAACCTTCACCAATATCTAATTTCAGATTGTATAGGTTTTCATCATCAAACCCGAGCGGATGATTTAATACATTAAGGGCATTACTCATCACTAAACTGGTCACTAATAACAATAGCGTTGCTAAGCATATTTGACTGGCAACCAGTGCATTACGTACCTTACTATTTATTTGCGCACCGGTGCCTTTGCCACTTGATTGCAATTGTGAAATTAGTTGCTTGTGGTTAATTAGCCTTAACGTGATAAAAGCAAATATCAGTGACAAGGTTAGCGTTAATAAACAAGCAAAAGCGACAGCGGTTAAGTCTAATGAAAGCTCTGCTAAACGCGGTAAAGCATGGCTAGCGACGCTACGTAATAACTCAATGCTCCAACCTGCGATTATTAAGCCGATAACCATTGACGCTGTACAGAGTAATAAGCTTTCTAACCAGATATTAAAAAATAAATGTTTAAGCTTTGCCCCTAGGGTTGCTTGAATAACTAAGGCGCGTTGCCTTTGTGCCGCTCTTGAAAAGAATAGGTTAACAATGTTGGCACAAGCAATAAGTAGTAATACCCCTGCACCCAGCAAAATCAATAACGCGATATACTTATTATCGCCAATGATGGCACTTTGTAAGTCTTGAAATTGGGCAATAATTGCTTGATGTTTAGCAGTACCAACACGACCATTTTGTTGAAATATAGGGTCAACAAGGCTATTAAATTCATCACTTACTTGAGCAATCGTTGTTGCTGGCGCTAATTTTCCTATCGCAGCGGTTTGACTGTAAACATAGTTCCATGTTTCTTCATCCTGACCATGAAAATCCCAAGGTAACCAAATTTGAGAGTTGGCATCATCTGCAAAGTTACCTGGTTCAGCAAAGCTTGCGGAAACTACACCAACGATTTTATATTGCTGCTCACCCAAGATAATGTTTTGACCAATAATTTCAACATCTTCACCGTATTGTTCACGCCATAGCTGTTCACTAATTAAGGCACTGGCTTTATTACTATCAAGATTCTCTTGCGTCGAAAAACTACGACCCATAAGGATAGGTGTACCCAGCATGTCAAAATATTCAGGACTCACATAACTGAGCTCCGTTAAGGGCTTTTCACGTAAGCTTGCTAAGATCGCACTGCTACGAAATACCAACGCCATTGCATCCAGGCTTTTTTGTTGTTGATACATTAATTTTTGTGCGACAAAGTACTGTGAACCGGAAAACCTTCGTTCACCTTCCTGCAGCTCCTGCTCCATTAAAATTAGCTGCTGCGCATCAGGGTAGGGCAATGCCTTAAAAATTAATAAGTGATTCAAACTAAAGGCTGCTAATAAAACGCCTAGGGTGAGTGACAAGGTAAAAACAGTCGTCAAAACAAAACCAGGTACACGCGACAAACTCGCAGCGGTCGTTTTTAATTCGTTGATTAGCAATCTCATACCGCCTCCTGTAATGTACTTGCCAAAGCAATGTTGTCTAAAATGATACCGTCTAATAAATTCAGTTTTATTTTGGCATGATCAGCATATCTAGGATCATGCGTAACCATGCAGATAGTAGTGCCTTCTTTATTTAAGTTATCTAATAAGGCCATGACTAAATCGCCGTTTTTAGAGTCTAAGTTACCTGTAGGTTCATCTACCAGTAAAATACTAGGCTTGCCAACGAGAGCGCGAGCAATAGCTATACGTTGCTGTTGACCACCTGAAAGTTGATTAGGCTTGTGTGAACAACGGTGCTGCATTTCTACTTTCTCAAGACTGCTCATCACTTGCTCATCAACTTCTTTTGCTGATAATTTGGGCTCACGATATTTAAGTGGCAGAGCAACATTGTCGTAAACACTTATTTCATCAATGAGATTAAACGCTTGGAAAATAAAACCGATATGTAAGTTTCTTATTTCAGCGCGATCGTCTGCCGTTAAGTTTGCTACTTCTTGGCCTTTAATTAAGTAACTGCCGCTTGTTGGGGTATCTAATAAACCTAACAGTGATAACAGAGTTGATTTACCACAACCTGAAGGGCCAGAAATAGAAAGGTAATCACCTTCATAAATTGACATATTAATGTCACGAAGTGCATGAGTTTCCATATCTACTTTTGAGTAAACTTTTTGAATGTTTTTTAGTTCGATAAGTGCTTTTTTAGTGATGTGATTGGTCATAATTCTTTCCTTGTTCATTAATCAGTAATTGTTAGGGTATGGTTTGGTGACCAGCTAGAAGTATCTGACACAATAAATTGTTCACCTTCGCTAGCACCTGAGAGTAATTCGATGTTATTACCAATAACGCGACCAAACTTCATGGTGCGTAATGTTGCAGTTTGTTGATTGGCAAGTAAAGCAAAAACCTGCGTCGTTGAATTAGCTTTTACGCCAACAGGTTGTTTTATGTAAAGGGCATTAGTCAGTGTACTTATTTCAATATTGCCTTCTACTTTCAGCTCTGGTCTAGCATTTACAGGGAGTGCTTCAGTAATCTCTATATCAATAATGACACTGCCTGAAGTTATTACTGGGTCTATGCGGTTCACTACGCCTCTAACAAAAGCACTACGAGTATTGATTATCGCTTTATGGCCAATGGCTATTTCTTGTGCTTCACCTTGAGGAACTTTTAATTGCGCTATCATGGTTTTATTACTGGCAACCAGGGCGAGTTGCTCACCCGCTGCAACACTTTGACCTAGGGTAACGGGCATAGATTGTAGAACGCCTTCAATATCAGCATGAATCACTAAACCCGCTTGCAACGATAGCTTTAATGCTAAGTTGGCGTTCAGCTGCTTAGCCCATTGTCCTTGTACACTAATTTTTTCTTGATGAGCACTTTGTAAATGCGCTAAGCGTTGTTGTTCTATGGCTAATTGCTCAGCGAGTTGTGTTGCTGCAAGTTTAGAGCGTTTAAAATCTAGCGAAGATACTATGCCCTTAGCAGCCAAACCTGATTGCGCTTCAACTTTTAATTCTGCTGCAGCGAGGTTTGATTTAATTTGAACCAGTATTACCTGATGTGCTAAATAAGCACTTTTTTGATTAATCTTTAATTCTCGTAAGTTGGCCTGGTGTCTGGCAAGCTCCATTTCAGCATTATTTACTTGCAGGCGTAAATCAGGGTTACTTAATTTCATAATAACGGTATCAGCTGTTACTTGTGTGCCGGGCAGTACTAAAATTTCTTCAACTGTGGCTACCGTTGGCGATGTTAATAAACGTTTATGTTTAGAAATTAACTTACCAAACCCTGAAATGGTAAAAGGTAAATCACTTTTTTGCACTGCCGCTAGTCTCAATTCACTGCGCGATACCTTGGTATCTGAACTGGCTTGAGTGAACTGCCAAGCACTAAACATTAGCGCGCCAAGAATAAGTGCTGCAGGTTTTATCCATGAGCGTTTTTTAACTGTGCTGGTCTTTGGAATATCCATCTTGCTTATCTCCATGTTCGTTTTTCATGTGAGCTAATAACTCATAAGGGAAAATTTTATTTAACTTAATCCTTGTAGAGCTAATAACGTGCCAAATATTCAATTGATTGATTTAAAAGGGGATAGTGTTTAGTTTATGTTTGTTGGGGGCTTAGGCCTTACCGAAAAAGGGAAGGCTTTCTGAAAAACGTGAAAAGTGGGGGAATCACAATGATGCGTGATTATTTCTCCCGTTTCGATGGCAATAGAAATGTGAGATATTAAAGCCTAAATAATTAATACCTCACTCAATAAGTGGGTAATTTAAGGAAATAAAGTGCAACTTACCGCAACAAGAATAAAATTAACTGCCTTTGATCATTCAGACAAAGATCTTTTTATTGAGTTATCTATGTCTGCACAAATGATGGAGCATGTTTACAGCCCTTTTACTTATGAGGAAGCGCTTGCGGCTTTCGAGGCTAAGTCACAACCTTGGACTGTTGAAAGTGATGCTTGGTTTTCTTTGGGCATCACAGAAATAGTTAGCGGTGAAAAACTTGGCAGCATTGGTATTAAAATTGTGAATCATGAGGCTAAAATTGCCGAAGTAGGTTTTATGATGAAACCAAGTGCGCAGGGGAAAGGCTATGCCAGTGAAGCATTAAGCTTGTTAAAAAGTTATGCCCTTGAAGAGCTGAGACTGAATAAGTTAAGTGCAATTTGCTCGGTCCACAATGCAGGGTCATATAAGCTATTGGAGAAGTTAGGTTTTGAGCGTGAAGGCTGCTTACGTCAAAATAGCCTTATCAATAATAAGCTGGTTGATGATTATGTTTATGGACTGTGTTTAAAGAGTCTTTGATAGTAGGGATCCGCTTTAACGATTACCATTGTTGTCATTTTTGTTGTTAATAGCGTTATCAAGAGTAGTGCTATCAATTTTAGCCATATCATCAAATACTTTTTGAGAATATTGTTTGGGCGTAATTCTAGCGATGTACTTAAATTCTCTGGTCATATGTGCTTGATCTGAAAAACCTATTTTTAGCGCTAAGTCGGCTAGTTCTGTGGTGGGGTTAATTTTCAATAGTTTTAGTGCTG